>JGI2924J29684_1078629_pt1 | contig 83948 bp, 97 predicted proteins | sample BenlonsequencITS_FD_29684 | JGI IMG/M metagenome (IMG submission 29684)
GTTGTTGCTGCAATCAGCGACTAATACTTGATCCAAATGTGATTTTGAAAAGGGCGTTTAACTTTCGAGTTAGACGCCCTTTTTATGTAAGGGTATCTGATGTTTGAAAAGTTGTGGAGGAGAGGCCTAACCCGCCTATTCAAAGCTGAATAATCGCTTTCCGAATATTTCTTTGATTCCTTTATAACAAATGGTTGACGACTCGCGAGTCGGAGACTATGAAGACCCTTCTCTTGCGACGGTGGTCGTGCGAAGCGCCAATATAGGTTCTATATAGAGCGCGGATGTAAACACACCGGCAAGCGATTAGACGAAACAATTATTTTTACACGCGACGTCCTGCCTCGGGGATTGGTTCCCTTAGGTCTATGGCGCGTTTTAGTTTATCGGGCGGATCTCATGGACCGACAAAACATTCGTATTAGGCTAAAGGCCTTCGACCATCGTGCGCTGGATCAGTCCGCGCGCGAAATCGTGTCGACCGCAAAGCGCACTGGCGCTGATGTGCGTGGTCCTGTGCCTTTGCCTACACGTATCGAGAAGTTTACAGTTAACCGCTCTCCGCACGTGAATAAGAAATCACGTGAGCAGTTTGAAATCAGAACTCACAAGCGCGTATTGGACATTGTGGACCCGACTCCACAAACTGTTGATGCGTTGATGAAGCTTGACCTTTCTGCTGGTGTTGCTGTTGAAATCAAACTTGAGGGAGCCCGCTAATCATGCGTACGGGTTTGCTTGCTAAAAAATTGGGTATGACACGTGTCTTCGGTGAAGATGGTGCTCACATTCCCGTGACTGTTCTTCAGCTTGATGGTTGTCAGGTTGTTGGTCAGCGTACTAAAGAGCGCGACGGTTATGTGGCGCTTCAGCTTGGTGCTGGTTCTCGTAAAGCTAAGAATGTGACTAAGCCTATGCGTGGTCAGTTTGCTGCTGCTAAGGTTGAGCCTAAAGCTGTTTTGCGTGAGTTTCGTGTAGACGAAGACATGCTTGTTGATGTTGGAGCTGAATTTTCTGCTGAACATTTTGTTCCTGGTCAGAAGGTTGATATAGCTGGAACTGCCAAGGGTAAAGGTTTTGCTGGTGCGATGAAGCGCTGGAACTTTGGTGGTCTACGTGCGTCACACGGTGTTTCTATCTCTCACCGTGCGCTAGGTTCTACTGGTCAATGTCAGGACCCTGGTAAAGTCTTCAAAGGTAAGAAGATGGCCGGTCAATACGGTAATGTCCGTATTACAACTCAAAATATCGAAGTTGTTCGTGTGGATGCTGATCGTGGTCTTGTTCTTGTTAAGGGTGCTGTCCCAAGCGCTAAGAATGGCTGGGTTGAAGTTCGTGATGCTGTGAAAAAGGCTGCTCCAGAGGGTCTTCCGACACCTGCTGCGATTAAAGCGGCTGCTCAAGAAGCTGCACCTGCTGAAGCAGAAGCGCCAGCTGATGGAGGCGAGGCATAATGAAACTCGACGTAATTAATCTTGATGCTAAGAAAGCTGGAAGTGTTGAGCTGAACGATGCCGTGTTTGGTATTGAAGACGTTCGTCCAGATATTCTGCAGCGTATGGTTCGTTACCAATTGGCTAAACGTCAAGCTGGTACGCACAAGACACAGACTCGTTCTGAAGTGAACAAAACAAAGACACGTTTTGGTCGCCAAAAAGGTGGTGGTGGTGCGCGTCACGGTTCTCGTAACGCTCCTATCTTTGTTGGTGGTGGTGTGGCTCACGGACCTAAAGTTCGTTCGCACGCTCATGATCTGACAAAAAAATTCCGTGCTTTGGCTCTGAAACATGCTCTTTCTGCGAAGGTTAAAGATTCTTCTTTGATCGTCCTTGAAGAGGCTGCTGTTTCTGAAGTTAAGACAAAAGCACTTCGTGCGCAGTTTGAAGCTCTTGGGTTGAAAAACGCATTGGTTATCGGTGGTGAATCACTGGACGATAACTTCGCAAAAGCTGCTCGCAACATACCAAACATTGATGTTCTGCCGTTTGCCGGATTGAATGTTTATGACGTTATGCGTCGCCACACTTTGGTTCTTACCAAAGAGGCTGTTGATGCAGTGCATGCACGTTTTGATGGTTCATCAGCTTCAGCTCTTGATTTTACTGGCGACAATTTTGTTGATGAAATCGTGGTCGTAGACGGTATCGGTGCTCAATCAGCAAAGACACTTGCTAAAGCTGGTTATGCGACATTGTCTTCTGTGGCTGCTTTGTCTGCTGCGGATGCTGCGAAAGTGTTTGAGGCTGCTGGTTATGGTCCTCGCGCTGCGCGTGAAGATTGGCATGGTCAAGCTAAAGAGATGGTTTCTGGTAAGCCGCCTCGTGCAAAAGTTGATCAACGTTACGTGGCTCAAGTCATCGCAAAACGTGCGAAGGAGGCTTAAGACATGGCTGATGTGAAAACAATCCATTACGACAAAGTTGTTGCTCCGATTATTACGGAAAAATCAACAATCTTGTCTGAGCAAAACAAAGTTGTTTTCCGTGTTCCTCTCGAGGCTTCTAAGCCTGAGATTAAAGATGCGGTTGAAGCGTTGTTTAAAGTGAACGTTATCTCTGTGAACACTGTTGTTCAAAAAGGGAAAACAAAGCGTTTTAAAGGTGTTCTCGGACGCCGCAACGACATTAAAAAAGCGGTCGTGACATTGAAGGACGGACAGTCCATTGATGTAGCGACTGGCTTGTAAGGCGAGGGCGGAGAGAATGGCTCTTAAGACATACAACCCAAGATCGCCAGGTCTGCGTCAACTTGTTTTGGTTGACCGTTCTGCGCTTCACAAAGGTCGCCCAGTCAAGAAATTGACTGAAGGTTTGACTGGAAGTGGTGGTCGTAACAATTTAGGTCGCATTACTGCGCGCCGCATCGGTGGTGGAGCTAAAAAGCTTTACCGTATAATCGATTTTAAGCGTCGTAAATTTGATGTGCCAGCAACTGTTGAGCGTTTGGAATATGACCCAAACCGTTCAGCTTTTATCGCTCTTCTAAACTATGAAGACGGTGAGCAGGCATACATTATTGCGCCACAACGTTTGGCTCCGGGTGATACTGTTATTGCTGGTGAAAATGTTGACATTAAGCCAGGTAATGCATTGCCGCTTAAAAGTATCCCTGTTGGTACAATCATCCACAATGTTGAGATGAAGCCACTTAAGGGTGCTCAGATTGCGCGTGCTGCTGGTACTTATGTTCAGCTTGTTGGTCGTCAGGATGGTTACGCTCAGGTGAAACTATCTTCTGGTGAGCTTCGTTTGATCCCAGAACTATGTATCGCAACAATTGGTGCTGTTTCTAACCCTGACAACATGAACCAAAACTTGGGTAAAGCTGGTCGTAAACGCCACCTTGGTAAACGCCCTTCAGTTCGTGGTGTTGTGATGAACCCAGTCGATCACCCACACGGTGGTGGTGAGGGTAAATCTTCCGGTGGTCGTCACCCAGTGACACCATGGGGTAAGAAAACTCGCGGTCCAAAGACTCGTAATAACAAAACGACTGATCGTTTGATCGTTCGTCGTCGCAACAAGAAATAGCGGAGGAATATAGATATGCCACGCTCCGTTTGGAAAGGTCCTTTTGTCGACGGCTACTTGCTTAAAAAAGCAGAAGTCGCAGCAGAGGCTACACGTCCGACGCCGATCAAAACTTGGTCACGTCGTTCGACTGTATTACCAAACTTTGTGGGTCTGACGTTTCAGGTTCACAACGGTAACAAGTTTATACCTGTTAACGTGTCGGAAGACATGGTTGGTCACAAATTTGGTGAGTTCGCACCTACGCGGACATATTACGGCCATGGTGCCGATAAAAAAGCGAAGCGGAAGTAGGGACGATGGGTAAGGCCAAAAATCCTCCAAAGCAGGCAGCTAACGAAAGTCGCGCAGTATTGCGTATGCTTCGCGTAAGCCCGCAAAAGCTGAACTTGATCGCGCAATCCATTCGTGGAATGTCAGTCGAAAAAGCTCAAGCTGAATTAACATTTTCACGCAAGCGTCACTCTAATGAAGTGTTGAAGCTGCTGAACTCTGCGATTGCAAACGCGGAAAACAATCACGGTTTGGACATTGACAGTCTTGTCGTTGCTCAGGCTCACGTGGGTAAAAACCTCGTCATGAAGCGTATCCGGGCACGTGCTCGTGGTCGCGCAGCACGCATCCTTAAGCCTTTCGCACAGATGACTATCGTCTTGCGTGATGCTTCTATGGACGCTGAAAGCCAGGAGGCGGCATAATGGGTCAGAAGGTAAATCCCATCGGGTTACGCCTAGGCGTCAACCGTACAGCTGACAGTCGTTGGTATGCGGACAGTGTCGACTTCGGTCGTTTGCTGCACGAAGACCTGCGTTTGCGTAAATACATTCAAGAGTGGCGTCCAAAGGACGACAATTCAGGAAAACGTACTGGTGAAGTTTTGGCTCGCCGTGCAGGTATTTCGAAAATTATTATTGAGCGTCCTCACAAGAAGTGCCGCATTACTGTTCACACATCTCGTCCAGGGATGGTTATCGGTAAAAAAGGTGCTGACATCGAGAAGCTTCGTAAAGATCTTTCCAAGTTTGTAACTGACGAGGTTTTCGTAAACCTTGTTGAGGTTCGCAAGCCTGAGATTGATGCGAAACTTGTTGCTGAAGACGTAGCACGCCAGCTAGAGCGTCGTGTATCTTTCCGTCGCGCAATGAAGCGGACTATTCAGTCTGCTATGCGTTTGGGCGCTGAAGGTATTCGTTTGAACGTAGCTGGTCGTTTGGGTGGAGCAGAAATCGCGCGTACTGAATGGTATCGCGAAGGACGTGTTCCACTTCACACTCTACGTGCTGACATCGACTATGGTGTTGCCGAAGCTATGACAACTTACGGTATCATTGGTATCAAGGTCTGGATCTTCAAAGGTGAGATCATGGAGCACGACCCAATGGCACGTGATCGCAAAGCTGAAGCCTCTGGTGATGCTCGTGCACGTCAATCTCGTCCTGACAATAATAGTCGGGGTTAAGGAGATAGGTCATGTTGCAACCAAAACGGACTAAGTTCCGCAAACAGTTTAAGGGCCGCATCAAAGGAAACGCCAAAGGTGGCGCGACTTTGACATTCGGTTCATATGGTCTTAAAGCGCTCGAGCCAGAGCGTGTGACGTCTCGTCAGATTGAGGCCACTCGTCGTGCTATTACCCGTCACATGAAACGTGTGGGTAAAGTATGGATCAGAATCTTTCCAGATGTGCCTGTGTCAGCAAAACCGACAGAAGTACGTATGGGTAAAGGTAAGGGGTCGCCAGAATTTTGGGCGGCTAAAGTAAAACCAGGTCGTATCATGTTTGAGATCGATGGTGTAACTGAAGAGATTGCGCGTGAAGCTCTTTCTCTAGGTGCCGCTAAATTGCCGATCAAAACCAAGATCGTCAAACGGTTGGGCGAATAGGGAGCGTTGGAAAAAAATGAAAATTGAAGACGTTCGCGCAAAGACGCCCGATGAACTTGTTTCTGAATTGACGAAACTCAAGAAAGAACAGTTCAATCTTCGCTTCCAGCAGGCAACAGGTCAGTTGGAGAACACCGCCCGCGTGCGGCAGGTGCGTAAGGACATCGCAAAGATCAAGACGATCCTAGCGGAAAAATCCAAAGCGCAAACCGGCGCTGCGTGAGTTTGAGGGAATAGAGAACAATGCCCAGGCGGATTATGGAAGGCGTGGTTGTATCCACAGCAACGGATAAAACTGCAGTAGTACGTGTTGATCGTACTTACCTTCACCCCCTTTTGAAAAAGACCGTTCGTCGGTCAAAGAAATACCACGCTCACGATGAGAGTAATGTGGCGACTGTTGGACAGAAAGTATCTATCCAAGAATGTCCGCCTCGCTCTAAGTTGAAGCGTTGGGAATTAATTACGGCTGCGGAAGGATCTAATTCATGATCCAGATGCAATCAAACTTGGATGTAGCGGATAACTCCGGTGCAAAACGCGTTCAGTGCATCAAGGTTCTTGGTGGTGCTAAACGTCGTTACGCTTCAGTTGGCGACCAGATTGTTGTTTCTATTAAAGAAGCGACACCTAAAGGTCGTGTAAAGAAGGGTGATGTGCGCCGTGCGATTGTGGTACGCGTCAAAAAAGACATCCAACGTCGTGATGGTTCAGTCATTCGTTTTGATTCTAACGCTGCAGTTATTATCAACACAAATGGTGAGCCGCTAGGTACTCGTATTTTTGGACCAGTTCCTCGTGAATTGCGCGCTAAAAACCACATGAAAATCATCTCACTTGCTCCGGAGGTGCTATAATTATGGCAGCTAAGATCAAGAAGGGTGACAAGGTCGTTGTGCTTTCTGGTAAAGACAAAGGTAAGCAGGGCGTTGTCTCTCGTGTACTCGTCGATGACCAGAAGGTTGTTGTGTCAGGTGTGAACATGGTTTCACGTCACACAAAACCTACTCAAGCCGACCAAGGTGGCATCAAGAATTTTGAAGCCCCTATGCATGTTTCTAACGTGGCTCACATAGACCCACGTGACGGTAAACCAACACGCGTCGGTTTCAAAACTGATGACAATGGCCGTAAGGTTCGTGTTGCAAAACGCTCAGGGGAGGCCATCGATGTCTGATGTCGCCACATACGAGCCGCGGCTTCAAACCCTTTACAGGGAAGAAATTCGCGCAAAAATGAAAAATGAGTTTAAGTACAGCAATGAAATGCAAGTACCTAAACTTGATAAAGTTGTAATCAACATGGGTTTGGGTGCTGCGGTATCTGACTCTAAAAAGGTTAAGTCTGCGGTAGCTGCTCTTCAAGCTATTTCAGGTCAGAAGCCTGTTGAAACAAAAGCTCGCAAGTCTATCGCTGGTTTTAAACTGCGTGAAGACATGACAATCGGTGCGAAGGTTACTTTGCGTCGGGCGCACATGTATGAATTTTTAGACCGTTTGACAACTATTGCGCTTCCTCGCGTGAAAGACTTCCGTGGACTTAACGGTAGATCTTTTGATGGCCGTGGAAACTACGCAATGGGTCTTAAAGAGCACCTCGTTTTCCCAGAGATCAACTATGATGAAGTTGATCAACCTTGGGGTATGGATATTATTGTGTGCACGACAGCGCCCACTAACGAAGAAGCGAAAGCACTCTTAAAAGAGTTCGGCTTTCCGTTTCGTAACTAGAGCGCTGGAGAGAGTTTAAATGGCTAAGAAAAGTGCAGTAGAGAAAAACAAAAAGCGTATGCGTCTAGTGGAAAAATATGCCGCTAAACGTGCTGCTTTGAAAGCGCAAGCTTTGGATGACAATGCGCCACTAGAGGATCGCTTCAATGCGCGCCTTAAACTGGCTAAATTGCCTCGCAACTCCGCACCAAACCGTGTGCGTAATCGTTGTGAAGTAACAGGTCGTCCGCGCGGTTTTTACCGCAAGCTTAAGATGTCTCGTATCGCATTACGCGAACTTGGCAGCGCGGGGATGATCCCCGGGCTCGTGAAATCGAGCTGGTAAGAGAGGGATAGGCTATGAACCTGAATGATCCTCTAGGCGATATGCTAACTCGGATCCGTAACGCGCAAATGCGTGGCCGGTCTACAGTTGTAACGCCTGCTTCCAAACTTCGCGTCCGTGTATTGGATGTCCTTCAATCTGAAGGTTACATCCGTGGATACACTGAAGTCGAGAAGGACGGAAAAGCAGAGATTGAAATTGAGCTGAAATACTTTGACGGCGCACCTGTGATCCAAAAGATTGCCCGTGTTTCCAAACCTGGACGTCGTGTATATTCTGCTTCTAAGGATATTCCTTTGGAGCGTAATGGACTGGGTATTTCTATTTTATCAACGCCTAAGGGCGTGATGTCAGACAATGTTGCTCGTACCGAGAATGTCGGTGGCGAAATTCTTTGTCGGGTATCCTAGGGCGTAGAGGAAGTATTTGATATGTCCCGGATTGGTAAAAAACCTGTAACGGCACCGAGTGGAGTAACAGTGAACATCACTGATACAAACATCTCGGTAAAAGGACCAAAGGGTGAGCTAGCTCTTGCTTTGACTGATGATGTTTCAGTTAAGCTTGAAGGTGCTGACATTATTGTGTCGCCGAAAGATGAAAACGATAACAAAAGCCGCGCGCTTTGGGGCACTATTCGTGCTCGTATTTTCAACATGGTTGAAGGCGTGTCTAAAGGTTTTGAGAAAAACCTAGAGTTGGTCGGTGTTGGTTATCGTGCTGCTGTTAAAGGCAACGACTTGGAATTGAACCTTGGGTTTTCACACCCAGTTGTTCACAAAGCTCCAGAAGGCATCACATTCAAATGTGCAAAGCCAACTGAGGTTAAGATCGAAGGGATTGATAAACAATCTGTCGGTCAAGTTGCTTCCGAGATCCGTAGCTATCGTCCACCTGAGCCTTACAAAGGTAAAGGTATCCGCTATGAAGGCGAACATGTTCGCCGTAAAGAAGGTAAGAAGAAGTAAGCCATGTTGTCATCGCGCGAAAAACAAATACGCCGGGCCCAACGCGTGCGTACTCGCCTTCGGAAGATTGCGAACGGAAAGCCACGTTTGTCGGTTAGCCGTTCGTCAAAGAACATTTCCGTACAGCTTATTGATGATGCTGAAGGCAAAACAATTGTCTCAGCATCTACTCTAGAAGCTGAATTTAAAAAGGCTGGTAACACTGGCGCATCTAAAGATGCAGCAGTTGTCATCGGTAAACTCATTGCTGAACGTGCGACTAAAGCTGGCGTTTCGGAGTGTGTTTTCGATCGTGGAGGTTTTATCTTCCACGGCCGTGTCAAAGCCCTAGCTGATGCTGCCCGTGAGGGCGGCTTGAAATTCTAGAAGGAGACCGTCATGGCACGTGATAATCGTGAAAGAGGCGGTCGCAAAGGCCGCGACCGTGATGAAGAACAGTCGGAAATCGTTGATAAGTTAGTCGCGATTAACCGTGTTGCCAAAGTGGTGAAGGGTGGTAAAAACTTCGGTTTTGCTGCGCTCGTCGTTGTTGGTGACCAAAAAGGTCGTGTTGGTTTTGGTCACGGTAAGGCCCGTGAGGTTCCCGAAGCCATTCGCAAAGCGACTGAAGAAGCAAAAAAGACAATGGTTCGTGTGCCATTGCGTGAAGGGCGTACACTTCACCATGACGGTTCAGGCCGTTGGGGTGCTGGTAAAGTTCACCTTCGTGCAGCGCCTGCGGGTACTGGTGTTATCGCCGGTGGTCCAATGCGTGCGGTACTTGAAGTTCTTGGTGTTCAAGACGTTGTTGCAAAATCCATTGGGTCTTCAAACCCATACAACATGGTTCGCGCAACTGTTCAGGCCCTTAAAGGTCAAGCAAGTCCTCGCCAAGTTGCTTCAAAACGTGGTCTTAAAGTTCAAGACATCGTGGGCCGTCGTACAGATGGTGCCGGTGTAGCTGAGGTGGCCCAGTAGGGCCGGGATAGGTTGGAGTAACCACAATGGCAGATAAGAAAACACTGCGTGTGCGTCAGACCGGCAGCCCGATCCGCCGCAACGAAACACAACGCAAGACACTCGTTGGCTTGGGTTTGAATAAGCTAGGTCGCGAACGTGAGTTGGAGGACACTCCTTCTATCCGCGGCATGATTTCCAAAGTCGGCCACTTGGTCGAAGTGATTGAAGGTTAGACCCAAGCGCTGCGCGAATTAATGCGTTTGGCGACTGGTTCGAGGATAAGACTATGAAACTCAACGAACTTTCAGATAATCTAGGCGCGACGTCTGCGCGTATGCGTGTTGGCCGTGGTGTCGGGTCCGGTAAAGGTAAAACTGCTGGACGCGGTGTTAAAGGTCAAAAGGCGCGCTCAGGTGTAGCTATCAAAGGTTTTGAAGGTGGGCAAATGCCTATCCACATGCGTATGCCTAAGCGTGGGTTTAACAGACCAAACGCGAAGACATTTGCTTGGATAAATGTTGGTCGTATTGAAAAAGCGATCACAGAAGGCAAGCTTGATGCAAAAAAACCTGTGGATGAAGCAGCTTTAATCGCTTCTGGTGTTGTTCGCCGCGCAAAGGATGGCATTCGCCTCCTTGCAAAAGGTGAAATTAGCTCCAAAATAGAGATTACTGTTGCCGGCGCATCAAAAGCAGCTGTTGAAGCTGTCGAGAAAGCTGGTGGCACAGTCACTGTTACAGCGCCGGTTAAAAGTGCTGAATAGAACTGTCTCATTTCCTACGATTCGCGTAGGATATTGAAAAGTATAATTGCACTGTGTCAGCTTCGTTCGTCGTAGCTGGCATTTTGCTGCTTTAAGGAGAGCGAGCACTTATGGCTTCAGCCGCTGAACAACTCGCAAAGAATATCAATTTTTCGACCTTTGGTAAGGCGAAGGAATTACAGCAGCGTATATTGTTTACGCTTGGTGCATTGATTGTTTACCGACTTGGTACTCAGATCCCAATTCCAGGAATTGATCCCGTAAATCTTGCTACTGCCTTTGGTGGTCAGTCTGGTGGAATATTGGGGATGATGAATGTCTTCTCCGGTGGTGCTATCGAGAGAATGGCTATTTTTGCGTTGAATGTTATGCCGTATATTTCGGCGTCTATCATCATGCAGCTAGCGACTTCTGCCGTACCTTCTCTTGAGAGATTGAAGAAAGAGGGCGAAGCGGGCCGTAAACAGATCAACCAATACACACGTTATGGTACAGTATTGCTTGCTATTGCTCAGGCATATGGGATCGCGGCGTCTTTGAGTGCTATCAACCCAGATACGGGTGGATCAGTTGCGCTTGATCCGGGCTGGTATTTCATGACATCGACAATCGTGACGCTTGTGGGTGGGACAGTCTTTCTAATGTGGTTGGGTGAACAGGTAACAGCACGCGGAGTAGGGAATGGTATTTCTCTGATCATTTTTGCTGGTATTGTAGCGATTATGCCTAAAACAATTTGGAACGCGCTTGTTTCTACACGCGAAGGCACAATGAATGTGACTGTGCTTGCTGCGATTGCGATAATTAGTGTGGCGATGATCGTCTTTATTGTTTTCGTAGAGCGTTCGCAGCGTCGCTTGCTTATTCAGTATCCAAAGCGTCAGCAAGGTAACAGAATGATGGGGGGAGAAAATTCATTCCTTCCATTAAAGCTGAATACCGCTGGAGTTATTCCGCCTATTTTCGCAACCTCTTTGTTGATTCTCCCGACAACTGCGGCTGGCATGATGGCGAGTGGACAAGGGGCTGCTGGTGGTGGCGCTGTGTCTGAGGGGCTTCGTTCCGTTGTCGCACTCATCGGGCCTGGGCAACCATTATTCGTTGTTTTGTATGGATTGCTCGTTGTCTTCTTCTGTTTCTTCTACACGTCTATCGTGTTTAACCCAGAAGAGACTGCAGATAACTTGCGTAAACACGGTGGTTTTATTCCTGGATATAGACCGGGCAAAAGAACTGCTGACTACTTAGACTATGTGCTAAGTCGCCTTACCGTGATTGGTGCGATATATCTTTCTATAGTTTGTCTGTTGCCAGAAATTTTAAAGATGAATTTTAAGTCCATTCCATTTTATATTGGTGGGACATCTATTCTTATTGTAGTTTCTGTAACCATGGATACTGTAGCGCAGATTCAATCTCACCTAATTGCCCACCAATATGAGGGCATGATAAAAAGATCACGGCTCGGGGGCCGCAAGAAATGAACTTAATACTTTTTGGACCACCAGCGGCCGGTAAGGGCACACAAGCGAAGAAACTCGTGGCAGAACGTGGTTTTGTTCAACTTTCAACTGGGGACATGCTGCGTGCAGCACGTTCTTCCGGGTCGGAATTAGGGCTAAAAGTATCAAGTATAATGGATTCAGGCGGTCTTGTTTCTGACGAGATTGTTATAGAACTAATCAAAGAACAGCTGGAACTGAACTCAGGTGCAGCTGGATTTATTTTTGATGGGTTTCCAAGAACGGTTCCTCAAGCGGAAGCTTTGGACAAATTGTTGGAAACTCTTAATTCAAAAGTGGATCATGTGATTCGATTGAAAGTGGATGACGAAGCGTTGATGCAACGAATCGTTAAACGCTTTGAAGAAGAAGGGCGTACAGACGACAATCCGGAGAGTTTCCGGAAGCGTTTGGATGCTTATAATGCGCAGACTGCACCTTTGCTTCCGATTTATGCGGAGCAAGGCAAGTTAACTGAAGTGGATGGAATGCAGCAAATAGACGTTGTAGCCCGTGAAATCGACAAAGTTTTGGGTGCATAAGCAGGAAACAGGAAAAGAAGCCGAGTTTTGTGTCAATATTTAGTTGACGCAGGAATATCAAAGCATATAAGTGTCGGCTTCCGCGGCGAAGAGACGGTCTGAATGCAGTGTCGATACACTGGGTGAGGACCAATTGTCGTCTTTGGTCGTGAAACAGTTTAATGAATGGAGGGGCAGTGTGGCCCGTATTGCAGGTGTCAACATACCCACGAATAAGCGCGTTACGATCGCGCTGCGCTACATTCACGGCATAGGTCCGGTGAAGGCGCAGGAGATTTGTGACAAAGTGGGAATCGCGGCTGAACGTCGTGTACAGGATTTGTCTGACGCTGAAGTCATTCAAGTTCGTGAAGCTATCGATGCAGACTATGTGGTTGAAGGTGATCTTCGCCGTGAAGTCTCAATGAACATCAAGCGTTTGATGGACTTGGGTTGCTACCGTGGTTTGCGCCACCGTCGCGGTCTTCCAGTTCGTGGCCAACGCACTCACACCAATGCGCGTACGCGCAAAGGTCCAGCGAAAGCAATCGCTGGTAAGAAGAAATAGACCGGATACATTAGTATGGCTCGCGAACAAACACGTGTTAAACGTAGTGCACGTAAGAACATCTCTTCAGGTGTTGCTCACGTCAACTCAAGCTTTAACAACACAATGATCACTATTACTGACGCACAAGGAAATGCTATTTCCTGGTCTTCAGCTGGTCACATGGGTTTTAAAGGCTCTCGTAAATCTACTCCTTATGCTGCACAGGTTGCTGCTGAGGATGCAGGTCGTAAAGCTCAAGAGCACGGCTTGAAGTCATTAGAAGTGCAAGTTCGTGGACCAGGTTCTGGTCGTGAATCAGCTCTTCGTGCGCTTCAGTCTATTGGTCTAACGATCACGACTATCCACGACATTACTGCCATTCCTCACAATGGTTGTCGTCCGCCAAAACGTCGTCGCGTATAATCTTAAACGGTTAAACGCTTCGTCCTGTTCATTTTGAACAAAACTTAAACGCAATTTCTAAGGTGATCGCCTCATGAATATGGCTCAGGTCAACGACAAAAACTGGAAAGAGCTCATCCGTCCATCCCGTCCGGTGGTGGAGCACGACTTTGATGCTGGCCGTAAGGCTAGCTTGATCGTGGAGCCGCTGGAACGCGGTTTTGGAACGACTCTAGGTTCTTCGTTGCGCCGCATTCTACTGTCTTCACTGCAAGGCGCTGCGATTACAGGCGTGCAGATTGACGGTGTTGTTCACGAATTCTCATCTATTCCAGGTGTACGTGAAGACGTAACTGACATCGTGCTTAACCTAAAGCGCGTTGCGATTAGCATGGTTTCAGAGACATCAAAGCGTATGACTTTGTCTGCCTCTGGTCCTGGTGTTGTGACTGCTGGTCAAATTGAACTTCCTGGCGACATGGAAATTCTAAACCCAGACCACGTTATTTGTACGTTGGATGATGGCGCGAATATCCGTATGGAATTCACTGTTGCTTCTGGTAAAGGTTATGTGCCTGCTGACCGCAACCGTCCTGACGATGCACCACTTGGTTTTATCCCTGTGGACGCAATCTTCTCTCCTGTGGAGCGTGTTGGCTTCAAGGTGGATGACACACGTGAAGGTCAAGTTCTTGACTACGATAAATTGACATTGACTGTCGAAACTGACGGTTCAGTGACACCTGAAGATGCAGTTGCTTATGCAGCACGTATTCTTCAAGACCAACTTCAATTGCTTATCAACTTTGATGAGCCAGTTGTTGAGCAAGAAGCTGAGCAAGAGCCAGACCTTGGCTTTAACCCAGTACTTCTCAAGAAAGTTGATGAGTTGGAATTGTCTGTTCGTTCTGCAAACTGTTTGCGTAACGACAACATTGTATACATTGGTGACCTTATCCAGAAGTCAGAGGCGGAAATGCTTCGTACTCCAAACTTTGGACGTAAGTCATTGAACGAAATTAAAGAGGTCCTCGCGACTATGGGGCTGCACCTTGGTATGGATGTACCATCGTGGCCACCAGAGAATATCGAAGACTTAGCTAAGAAATACGAAGATTAGATAGAGGAGCGGTCCTTAGGGCCGTAATAGAAGCCATGCGTCACGGAATTGCGCACCGCAAGCTAAACCGCACGTCGGAGCACCGTAAGGCCATGTTCGCAAACATGGCTGCGTCTCTTGTGCAACACGAGCAGATCTCAACTACGCTTCCAAAAGCAAAAGAATTACGTTCTTTTGTAGATAAGCTAGTTACTTTGGGTAAAAAGGGTGACCTTGCAGCCCGTCGTCAGGCTATTTCAAAAATGCGTGACAAAGAGATGGTTCAAAAACTATTTGACGTTCTTGCAGACCGTTACAAAGATCGCGAAGGTGGTTACACACGCGTTCTTAAAGCAGGTTACCGTTATGGTGATAATGCTCCAATGGCGGTTATCGAGCTTGTTGATCGCGATGTTGAAGCCAAAGGTAAGGCTGATCGTGAGCGTGTAGAAGCTGAAGCTGCAATGGCCATGGAAGACTAGGTCTTTTACGAATATTTAAAAAATCAAACACCGTTCTGAGAAATCAGGGCGGTGTTTTTTTATTTTCAAACATTTCAAATGGTTCTAGCTTAGAATTAATCTGCTAGATTAAGGATAAGAAGTTCAAATTTTGCCGCAATTGCGCCTCGTTTATCATGGATTTCATTTGAATGATCAAAACTCTTCTGACAAAAATGCTACGTAATGGAATGGCGTTTCTGAGCGTTTCATTACTCGCCGTGACTGCTTGTTCCGCACAAGAAGCTCCCGTTCAAACGGTAGAAAGAGTGGTGCCGACTTCCCAGCAGGAAGTGACCATGTCTTTTTCTCCTTTGGTGAAGCAAGCTGCGCCAGCAGTCGTCAACGTTTTTACCTCAAAAGTCGTTAAACAAACAGCTTCTCCTTTTTCACAAGACCCGTTTTTTCAGCGCTTTTTCGGGAATCAAATGGGGGGTGTGCCACGCGAACGCGTAGAATCATCACTTGGATCGGGAGTCATTGTCGGATCAGACGGGGTTATCGTAACAAATAACCACGTTATTGAAGGGGCTGACGAGTTTAAAGTTGTACTCGCCGATAGAAGAGAATTTGCAGCTGAACTTATCATTGCAGATCAGCGCACGGATCTAGCAGTTTTGAAAATTGATACTGAGGGTGAAGCGCTTCCAACCCTAGAAATAACTGACACACGCCAAGTTGAAGTCGGCGATTTAGTGTTAGCTATCGGAAATCCTTTCGGAGTCGGGCAAACAGTCACAACAGGTATAATTTCAGCGCAAGCACGAACAGACGTTGGTGTCTCCGATTACGCATTTTTCCTTCAAACCGATGCAGCCATTAATCCGGGTAATTCTGGGGGCGCATTGGTTGATTCCCATGGACGTTTAGTGGGCGTGAACACAGCTATTTTCTCCCGATCTGGTGGATCAAATGGGATAGGCTTTGCAATTCCTGCAGAAATGGTGAAGCGCGTTGTTGATGCAGCTGTAAATGATGGTCAAATTATACGTCCATGGCTGGGTTTAAAAGGGCAAGCCGTCACAGCCGATATCGCGAAATCTATGGGTTTAGCGCGTCCAATGGGTGTGTTGGTCACTGAAATTTATCCTGATGGTCCAGCGGAAAAAGCAGGATTGAAACGCGGAGATCTTGTGAAATCTATTGATGGCCGTGAAGTGTTTGATGAGCGTGGATTGAAATTTTTAGCCGCAACGCTCGCTCCGGGTGATAAAGCGACGCTCGTTTATCTTCGAAGTGGTCAAGATAAGTCGGTAAAGGTGAAGCTGGCACCGCCTCCGGGCGCAACAAAATCAGAAATGAATTTGATTGAGGGGAATGCAAGTCCATTTTCGGGTGCTGAAGTTGCAGACCTGTCGCCAGCTTTGGCCGATGAATTAGGGCGCGATCCTTTTGCATCGGGTGTTCTTGTGAACCGTGTATTGCGCCGTTCACTCGCATCACGTTTTGGCTTGCGTCCGGGTGATATGATACGCGAAGTAAATGGAAGTGTTATTAAAACATCCGATGACTTACTTAAAATCTTGAAAAATCAAGGCGGGCGTGGCTCGACATGGGCTGTGACAATTGAAAGAAATGGCCGCAGAATTACATCAAATATACGGATGTAGGCCGTAAATTATAAAACGGCTTTCGCTTTGCGCGCTGGGGCGGTAAACAAAACACATGACTGATTTGTTTTCCGCTGCCGGCCTTGATGATAATGCCCCACAACCGTTAGCGGATCGCTTGCGACCAAAGACCTTATCTGATGTAATCGGACAAGACCATTTGATCGGGGCGGATGGGCCAATTGGTCGGATGCTGGCAAATAAACGCCTTGCAAGCATGATTTTGTGGGGCCCGCCCGGTGTTGGTAAAACAACGATAGCGCAATTGTTGGCAGCCGGAGCGGGGTTGGAATTTGATCCTATATCGGCAATATTTTCTGGTGTAAAAGATCTGCGTGCTGCCTTTGATCGTGCTGAAAAACGTCGACAAATTGGCAAGGGCACATTGCTATTTGTTGACGAGATACATCGTTTCAATAAAGCCCAGCAAGATGGTTTTTTGCCATTCGTAGAGCGCGGGATTGTTACGCTTGTTGGGGCAACAACTGAAAACCCAAGCTTTGAGCTAAATGGTGCATTGCTGTCTAGATGCCAAGTCATGGTGCTGAAACGGCTTGAAGACACAGCGTTAGAGAAACTGCTTTTGCGCGTTGAAGCTGAAACGGGCGAGAAACTCGCATTATCAAATGAAGCGCGCGCCAGCTTGAAAGACATGGCAGATGGAGACGGTCGCTATCTGCTCAATCTCGCCGAAGAAGTTTTATCTTTAGGGGGCGTCAGTCCTCTTAATCCAGATGAACTAGCCAAACTTTTGCAAAAACGTGCACCTGCTTATGACAAGGATCGTGATGAGCATTACAATATGGCGTCGGCTCTGCATAAATCCGTGCGTGGATCAGATCCAGATGCAGCGCTTTATTGGTTTTGCCGTATGCTCGAAGGAGGCGAAGATCCGCTCTATCTTGCGCGCCGCATTGTGCGTATGGCCTCTGAAGAGGTTGGACTAGCTGATCCGACGGCCCTGATGATTGCAGGAGAAGCCGCGCGCACATATGAACGGCTTGGGTCTCCAGAAGGTGAATTGGCGCTGGCTCATGCTTTGGTTCACATCACGACATCGCCAAAATCAAACGCAGTTTATGCAGCATATAAATTAGCCCGCAAATCTGCAGCCCAAACAGGCTCGCTTATGCCGCCAAAGCATATCCTAAATGCACCAACATCCATGATGAAAGATTTGGGATATAATGAGGGATATAAATATGATCATGATCAGGAAGGATCATTTTCAGGCCAGAACTATTTTCCAGACGGTATGCAACGGCAATCTTATTACCAGCCTGATGGTGCGGGGCGGGAAGCAAGTATTCGAGATAGAATGCAGCATTGGTCCAAACGACGCGCCGAGTTAGCGCGCCAATCTGAACCAAAACGTTGATTTAGGTTGTGACGATAATACGCCATGTATCGATCAGGCGTTGGCCGACCACTTTGTTGAGATCATTGGGTTTGCTTGTGTCATAGGTCCAGCCTGGGCCATTATACCCAATACGCTGACACATCGCTAGAAAAGCGACGGGATTGTCTAGCAAGTTCAAATCACACACAATTTCAAAGCCGAGCTGATCGCGTAATGGCGTAAGTGCCTGTCTCATTTTCCGCATGATGCCGGGGGAAAACGGCTCATATGGGATGGCTTGATTGGAATTCATTTTTTCTACTCTACGGGAAATCTCTGGAGAAATACGCTTCCAGAGCTGTATCAGCTTGTGACCCAAGCAATTTTGCTGGGCTAGCATCCTCATTGCATTTTCATTGATATTGCCATATTTGCGTTGCCTCTGGATGGCGCAACTCAGCGGGAAACCGTGAGCAGCAGCGAGACGGGCGAATGCGGCAGGATCTTTAAGCACATTTGGTGCTTTGAGAATCGCTTCATCGAATGAAAACAAAATAGAGCGCAAGCAAGCTTCATCGCGCTTGCGCGTTTCGGTATGACTAAGTTTTGGTAGAAGTCGTTTGGTTTGGTGCACGCTTTCGCGATACGTTGGCTCAACCAATGAAAACACTCTACTCTTAATCTGTTCGTCCATTTGCTTGTGACCTTTACTCAAGCATTTGATAGAACAGCCCCACGGATAGAATGACGAATGATTCGCATGATTACAATGTTTTTTTTCATTAATACTTGAGGTAATTTCATGGAAAACGAGAATAGTGAAGACAAACCATGGGAAAAGGGCGACTTTTCTAAAAAGTTAACAAAACCTTACCAAGTAACGCATGCGGATAGAGACTATATGGATGAACTTCTGTTAGGTGAAGACGATTCTATACTCGCATTCAACAAGCCCAGTGGTTTAGCTTGCCAAACAAGAAGCCCAGCAGATCGCACTTTTGACGCATTGCTCCAAGTCTATGTGAAGCGCAATGGCAAACGACCGCGCATGCTGCATAGATTGGATATGCTCACGTCTGGCGTGATTATCGCTGCACGCACAAAGCCTGCAACATCATTCTTCCAGCAAACCTTTGAACGGCGTGAAGCTTATAAATCTTATCTGGCAATCGTGCGCGGACCCGCTTTTGAAAAAAGCGAAGGTGTCATTGATGCCCATTTGCAGCGTTATCAAAAAGAACCAAACCTAGCATTGATGCGACCGTGTGACGTTGATGGTGAGGGCGCACAAGATGCGCGTACTCGCTATCTCGTCCTATCAAGCCAGAATGATTATCATTTCTTGCTACTAACACCAGAGACAGGGCGCACGCATCAATTGCGAGTGCATTTGGAGCATTTTGGACGGCCCATACTCGCTGATCCCTATTATGGAACAGACGCTTTGGAGGGAAGCTATCAGCCTGCGCGCCTTATGCTGCATGCCTATCGTTTGCTGACACCACACCCTGATGGCGGAGAGATAGATATAATCGCGGATGTTCCAGATGATATGAAAGAATGTCTCACGGCTTTATCCTTAGAAAATGGCCTACTGGCGTTACAGGATAAAACAGGCTAAGAGGCGCGTATGCAGAACATTGTTTTAGTTGCTCTAGGCGGCGCTATAGGCGCGACGGCCCGCTATTCGCTTTCTGGTTTTATGTTGAGAGTGTTTGGTCCGGGCATGCCTTGGGGCACATTCAGCGCAAATATATTGGGATCGCTTCTACTTGGAGTGCTGACGGGATGGTTGGCGTTTAAAATTGATGGCGGCAATAATTGGCGACTGTTTTTAGCAACGGGTGTGATGGGTGGTTTTACCACTTTTTCGACATTCAGCTTGGAAACAATGTTGATGATAGAGAGAAAAGCATATCTCCAAGCAGCGAGTTATGCATTAGGGACTTTGGCGCTCGGGGTAATCGCCATGTTTATTGGATTGATGATCGCCCGAAAGGTTTTTGCGATATGAGTTGGAATAAAGGGCAAGTTCTTCAGATCCCTGTGGGCGATACTGAAGGCGATGTACGTCTTGATCGCTGGTTGAAGCGTCGCTTCCCGGGATTAACACAAGGGCAGGTCGAAAAGCTGCTTCGCAAGGGCGAAGTGCGTGTGGATGGTAGCCGCGCGAAGTCTAGCACACGCTTAGAGCCGGGGCAGGTTGTGCGCGTGCCGCCAATGCCATCAACAGATCAGGGCAAGAAACATCCACAAAAAGAAGAAGAGGTTTATGTTTCTCCAAGAGATGCCGAACTTATTCAATCTCTGATCCTGTATGAAGATGAAGATGTGTACGTGCTAAACAAACCTTCTGGTCTTGCTGTACAAGGTGGTACAAAGACATTGCGTCACGTTGATGGAATGGCCAATGCACTGACACGCCCCGGTCAAGATAAACCGCGTCTGGTGCACCGTTTGGATAAAGACACATCTGGTTTGCTAGTCTTGGCCAAAACAGCGCAATCTGCTGCTGAGATGAGCAAGCATTTCCGCTCTCGTGAGCTGGATAAAATTTATTGGGCTGTAGTGAAGGGCGTGCCAAACCCTAATGAAGGCGAATTGCGTGGTTGGATGATGAAAGCGCATGGGCCGGGGCAGGATAAAGAGCTAATGACTGCTGGTGTGCATGGCCAAAAAGGTGCGGTGTTCGCGATTACAGATTTTAAAGTTGTATCAACGGCAGGCCAACGCGCCTCTTGGGTGGCTCTAAAGCCTTCTACAGGACGTAAGCATCAATTGCGCTATCACATGTCTGAAATTGGAAATTCTATTTTAGGTGATGCAAAATATACATGTGATCGTGAAACACCCGCTGGTCTTCCTCCAGGACTACACCTTCATGCACGTGCATTGCGTATGCCGCGTCGTCGTGGATCCGATGTTGAAGTGATTGCGCCTTTACCTGAGCACATGAAAAAGACATTTGATTTTTTCGGTTTCTCGGAAGATGAAGCTGGAAATCCGTTTGATACTATTCAGCCTATGGGCCGCCGTCGCTAAAGACGTGCCGATTTCTGCATTATATAGAGAGCTACTCCATGTCACTTAAACTCGCTGTATGGGACCTTGATGGAACTGTGATTGATAGTCGTGAGATGATTCAGGCTGCTATGGTTTTTGCGTTTGAAAAATCGGGTTTTAGAACGCCTGATTTTGATGAAACCCGTAAAATCGTTGGCTTGTCGTTGAAGACAGCTATTGAATACATGCTGCCCGAAGCTGACCCAAATGCGATTCAACGTGTGTATGAAGATTACAAAACTGGATTTGTTGCGTTGCGCAGCAATCCAGATCTCAAAGAACCATTATATGATGGGGCTATTGAACTCCTTCAAGATATGGTGGCCGATGGTTGGTTGATGGGCGTTGCCACAGGTAAATCTCGCCAAGGGTTGAGCCATATTTTGCAGATGCACGATTTAGAAAAGTATTTTGATACGCATTGGTGCGCTGATGACGGTCCGGGAAAACCACACCCTCACATGGTTCAAAAGAACATGGATGAGTTGGGTTGTTTTGCCGAGCAGACAGTCATGATAGGCGATGCCACTTTTGATATGCAGATGGCACGCGCCGCAAATGTGCATGCATTGGGGGTATCATGGGGATTTGGAAAAGCTGAAGAATTGATCGAAGCGGGTGCACATGATGTTCATCATGATTTTGCCGGTCTTCGCAAAGGTCTATATGCGTTTGGGGACAAAGTAACATCATGAGTGACTTTGGAAACGCAGGTCAAAGAATGAAAAAGTTCTATAAGCAAGCAGCCATTGAAAAGCTTGGTGATGGCAATTGGACGATTTCGTTGGATGGTCGGCAACTTAAAACACCAGCTAAGAAGCCTCTTAGTTTACCAACAGAAGAACTTGCAGAAGCCGTAGCAGGAGAGTGGGCTGATCAAGTCGAGTTTATTGATGTCGCCACAATGCACATTACACGACTTGTAAATGTTGCGATCGACCGTACGCCCTTGGCGCGCCCAGAAATGGCTGATGAGGTCGCGCGCTATGCTGAAACCGATCTTGTATCTCATCTTGCAGAAGGTCCGACCGTTTTAAGAGAGCGTCAGCAAGAAGGCTGGGCACCGATACGCGATTGGGCTGCTCAAGAACTGAATGTGTTCTTGCTTCCAGTTGAAGGCGTTATGGCAAGTCCTCAGCCAACAACATCATTGGAAGCGGCGCGCCAACATGCAGCCAATTTAGATGATATGCGATTAACAGGATTAAATTTCGGTCTTGGCTTGTTTGGGTCTGCTGTGTTGTCGCTTGCTGTAGAACAAGGACGTTTGCTGGCTGAAGAAGCCTTTGATTTGTCTCGCATAGATGAAATATACCAAGCAGAACAATGGGGTGAAGACGAAGAGGCAATGCATAGAGTTGCGTATAATCGCCATCAAGCATTGGGGTTAGGGGTCTTTTTTGCGGCGTTAAAACGCTGAAACTAAGGCGATTATCACATACGCGTGAGTTTGATCTATTAGATCAGTAAATTTCTTATTCTGAAAATTATGTTCATCGTGTGTTGCCTTGGTGAGCGCACACTCAATGCATGAGCAATACTTCATCAATCACTAAATGGGCGTCAGTCGCTGCGATAGCAGCGTCCACGCTCTTCGCGGCTCCCGCAGCTTTTGCAGATCAAGGGCTTAAAGTTCAGATTGTCCAAAAGACATTGAAATCAAATCATAGAAATGATCGGAATGTGCGTCCCATCACAGTCTTAAGAGAGTGTGGATCATCGGGATACCGCTCAAATGTTTGCCATTTTGATGTGAATTTCAACATTGCAGATGCCCGCGTTTATGATCGTAAATCAAAGGGAAGCTGTGATGAGGGTGATGAATGGGGACTTCGCGGGAATACAATGTGGGTTCGCGATGGATGTCGCGCAATATTTGAATTGTCCAGCGTGAGGTTTCCAAATTCACGGGGCCAAGAATATGGCCACAATGACGGTAGAGGGAATATCCCATCATATCCTCGTAATGGCGGCATTCGAAACATTAGTCATTCTGATCAAAATCACGCTATTGGGCTGTGTGCACGAGAAGCCAATCAGCAAGCATATCGTTTGAATGCATATTCCGCACAATATCGCAGCCAACCTTATGTTGATATTGGTCGCCAAGGTCGTTTGCGTGTCACTGGCTCCATGAGGGTGCATGGGCCAAACGGGTTTAGAAATCGCGATACAGTCTGTGCGATTGGTCAGAATGGCCGCGTTCAACGGTTCAATTTCGACTAATACAAAAATGATAGCTTAGATTGAATACAAAAGCGCTACTCTCAAGAAGGTAGCGCTTTTTTTGATCTTACCTACCGCCATGCGACCTTTTGGGAATCATTCAAAGCTTGCCATAGGTTGTTTCTGTCTCTTATCTAAAGAGAATAACAATATAAATACGATATGTACGGGGCATTTCATGAGCAGCGATATTTTAGAACGACTCGCCGAAAAACGTGAGCAAGCTAGACTGGGCGGCGGTCAGGCTAGAATCGATAAGCAACACGAAAAAGGCAAGCTCACAGCCCGTGAACGCATTGAAATACTATTAGACGAAGGCTCATTTGAAGAATGGGACATGTTCGTAGAGCATCGCTGTCATGATTTCGGAATGGAAGAAAAACGCATTCCTGGAGATGGTGTTGTCACAGGCTGGGGAACAATTGATGGGCGCATGGTCTATGTGTTTTCCAAGGATTTCACAGTGTTTGGTGGTTCTCTATCCAAAGCCCATGCCGAAAAAATTGTTAAAGTCCAGCAAGCTGCCACACGCAATGGCGCGCCCGTTATCGGTATTTTCGATGCCGGTGGTGCTCGCATTCAAGAAGGTGTCGATTCTCTGGCTGGTTATGCCGATATTTTCCTCGAAAACGTCATGGCATCTGGCTGCGTCCCGCAGATTTCCGTGATTATGGGGCCTTGTGCGGGCGGGGATGTTTATTCGCCGGCTATGACTGATTTCATCTTCATGGTGAAAGATACATCCTACATGTATGTGACCGGTCCTGATGTTGTTAAAACAGTAACAAACGAAAATGTTTCCCACGAAGAATTAGGGGGCGCTTCTGTTCATGCCGTTAAATCGGGTGTGGTCGATGGTGCCTTTGACAATGATGTAGAAGCGCTCATCCAGATCCGCCGGCTTATGAATTTTCTTCCCGGTTCCCAAGCCGAGAAACCACCCACGCGCCCTAGCTTTGATACGATTGACCGTGTCGAGAAGAGTTTGGACACGCTTATTCCGGCAAATCCAAACATGCCATATGATATGCGTGAACTCATTGAGAAGGTTGCTGATGAAGGCGACTTTTTTGAAATTAGCCCTGATTTTGGCGCGAATATTCTATGCGGGTTCGGGCGTATTGAAGGCGCACCTGTTGGCTTTGTTGCCAACCAGCCTATGACGCTGGCCGGCGTGCTAGATATTGATGCTTCCCGCAAAGCGGCGCGTTTCGTGCGTTTTTGTGACTGCTTTAACATCCCTTTGATCACCTTTGTCGATGTACCGGGTTTCATGCCGGGCACAAAGCAAGAGTATGGCGGCCTCATTAAACATGGTGCGAAATTGCTCTTTGCCTACGCCGAAGCGACCGTGCCAAAAGTAACGGTGATCACACGCAAAGCCTATGGCGGTGCATATGATGTGATGAGTTCCAAACACATTCGCGGTGATGTCAATTATGCATGGCCAAATGCTGAAATCGCGGTGATGGGTGCAAAGGGTGCTGCCGAGATTATATATCGCGCTGAACGCGACAATCCTGAAAAAATGGCTGAGCGCTCAAAAGAGTATGAAGACAGATTTGCAAACCCATTCGTCGCAGCCGGCAAGGGCTATATTGATGATGTGATTCAGCCCCACAACACACGCCATAGAATCGCACGTTCATTGCGTCAGCTGAAAAACAAATCAATCAAAAATCCGCCTAAAAAGCATGACAATATCCCGCTTTAGACACTAGCAAGTAGACAAAATAAAAGCCCGTATCATATCGATATGGGCTTTTTTATTGTTGTATAATTTCAAGATACAAAAGGCTTAATTTAGCTGTCAGCTTCATCTTTAGGAGGCGAGGCTACAATCTCGACTTCGTCTTCCTCTGTATGTTCTAATATGAATTCCTTCATGAAACGGCGTATCTCTCTGGACGCGCTCGTATCCATTTCTTCACACAGTTCAACAAAAGCATCGCGTTCATCCTTATTCACACGCAAGACAAGCTGGCTGTCTTTTTTTACTTTTTTGTGCTTTTTCTTGTGGTGCGGCATAGCACGCTACTTTCATCTATCCATAAAATGTATCACAAAGTATATACAAATCAAAAAATGACTCAAGTGTAATGGCCCGATTATATCTTAATATTGTCAGGAAATATCTGATTTATTGAAAGAAAAGCGCAAATCTTACCGCTGGGAAGCGCCGGGTGAGAACCAGCTCCAAAGATATCGTCTAAATTTCCATTTGCGTAGCAAAGTCGCATCATTTGGCGCATCGTCCTGACCACGAGGGATAAGGATATCATTCATTGGGGGTTTTAAACCGCGTATGAGATCTTCTTCAACGCGTCTGCGCTCAATTTCGGTGCTAAAACGGGCGACATGTCGCTCTGTCGCGCCTAAATCCCACCAAGCACGCCCCCATTTTTCATGTCCTTTGAGACGGCCACTCAGGCTAGCAGCTTTGCCAACATACAAAGGCTTTAGCCAGAAAACAAAGTAGCGACGGACAAATATATAAATACCGGGATCACTTGGTAATCCATTGTCTGTCAGCGTAATGTTAAACCAGTATTTTTTGCCGGTTTCGCCACGCCAACGGTGCAGACCGAAAATAAGCATTTACTCACCCTCATAAACGCGCTTCAACATTAAGTGCTAACAATCGCACAATATTTGATATTTTGAGTTAATATCTCGTTAAACAATTGTGGCGCGAGCTAGGCTGATAGAAGGTCAAAATTGCGATTTGAACCTGAAATATGAAGAGTGTTGTCCATGCTTTTGCAAAACCTCATCGTAGCCATAATTATGGTAAGTCTGATAACCTGCGTTCATTTCTTGGGACTGACAGGTCTAATTGCGCTTTTGCGTCGAGATAATATCACGCGGCGGACCGCAGCATCTTTATGGCTGCAAAGTGGAGCTATCCTTGCGGTCATAATGCTTTTGTTTCTCTTGCATACAATCGAAATATGGATGTTTGCGGCCCTTTACTTATTTCTCGGTGAGTTTTCGAGCTTCGAAGCCGCTTTGTATTTCTCCACATCCACTTTTACGACTGTTGGATATGGAGACATATATTTAGATGAGAAATGGCGAATGCTTGCTGCAATTGAATCAGCTGCAGGTTTTCTTCTTTTGGGGTGGTCTACCGCTTTTCTCGTGTCGGTAACATCGAAATTGAGATTGCTGGAATCTCTTATTGATTCACCGCGTGACGAGAAAGACGAAATTGACGATTCTCATTGACCGCTACGGCATGTGTTGGAAAGTCGCAGTTATGGCTTTGGTCTTGATTGTCTTCAAAATGTGTAAAAACTAGTACTAAAATAAAAATACGGATTAATCCGATAAAATACGGGGCAAATACGACTTATGTTTTCGAAAATTCTGATAGCAAATCGCGGTGAAATCGCCTGCCGTGTCATCAAAACATGTAAGCGGTTAGGGGTTAAAACCGTTGTCGTTTATTCTGAAGCAGATGCAGGCTCTCTTGCTGTCGAATTAGCAGATGAAACAGTGTTTATCGGTGGTTCAGCATCTTCGGAAAGCTATTTGGTGCAAGATAAAATCATCGCGGCTGTAAAAGAAACAGGCGCTGAAGCTGTTCACCCAGGTTTTGGTTTTCTGTCTGAGAATGCAGAGTTTGCGCGCCGTCTTGAAAAAGAAAAAATCACCTTTATCGGTCCCAACCCTATCGCGATTGAAGCTATGGGTGACAAGATTACATCGAAGAAATTCGCTGCAGAAGCTGGCGTGAGCACAGTTCCCGGCCACATGGGATTGATTGAAGACGCAGAGGAAGCGGTCAAAATATCTCAAAAAGTTGGTTATCCAGTGATGATTAAAGCATCTGCTGGGGGCGGCGGTAAGGGGATGCGCATTGCTTGGAATGATGACGAAGCCCGCGAAGGCTTCCGTGATTCAAAAGCCGAAGCAAAAGGCTCTTTTGGTGATGACCGTATATTTATTGAGAAATTTATCACCGAGCCACGCCATATCGAAATACAGGTATTGGGTGACAAGCATGGCCATTGCATCCACTTGAATGAGCGAGAATGTTCTATTCAGCGTCGTAATCAAAAGGTTGTTGAAGAAGCACCTTCTCCCTTCATTGACGCGAAAACCCGTGCTGCAATGGGTAAACAATCCATCGCTTTGGCAAAAGCTGTAAATTATGATTCAGCCGGAACGGTGGAGTTCATTGTCGATAAAGACAAAAATTTCTATTTTCTAGAAATGAACACTCGCTTGCAGGTGGAACACCCTGTTACGGAGATGACGACAGGAATTGATCTGGTCGAACAAATGTTGCTCGTGGCGTATGGAGAGACCTTAAATCATCAGCAAAATGATATCGGCATTAAAGGGTGGGCCGTTGAGACACGCATTTACGCTGAAGATCCATATCGTAGTTTTCTACCATCTATTGGTCGCTTGAAACGCTGTCAGTTCCCACCTGAAGGAAAGTTGGGCAAAGGTGAGGTGCGCATTGATACGGGTGTGCGTGAAGGAGATGAAATCTCCATGTTTTATGATCCGATGATCGCCAAATTGATCACGCATGGAAAAACCCGTGATGACGCGATTGATGTCCATGAAATGGCTTTAGATCGTCTCCGCATTGAAGGGATTCAGGATAACTCACCATTCTTGCAAGCTGTCATTGCTCAGGAGCGGTTTAAAAGTGGAAAATTAACGACCAATTATATTCCCGACGAGTTTCCTGATGGATTTAACGGTGTTGAACCATCCAAACAGCAAGAAGTTTTGTTAGCTTCGGTTGCGGCCTATATTCATGATGTCTTTGTCAGTAGGGCTGATAAAATATCCAACCAAATGGATCCGGGCAGGGCAATTCGAAAAGAATGGGTTGTTTCAATCGATCGCAAACCCATTTCGGTTTCAATCGCGTCCTCTAATAGTGAGGCTGAAATCAAATTTAAGGGTAAAAAAGCTGCTATTGGCTTGTCTACAAACTGGAAGCCCGGCATGGGCGTTGTAGAAGGCTTAATAGATAACACGCCATTTGCTGTGCGGTTTGAGGACACAAGTGAAGGCTATGTCTTGCGACACAGAGGTGTCACAGCCAAAATCTTGGTATTGTCTCCAACCACTGCGGAGCTTTATGCCAAGCTGCCAGAAAAAGAAGCACCTGATCTTTCAAAACTAATCCTCAGCCCTATGCCGGGCCTTATTGTGTCTATGGCTGTTGAATTGGGACAAGACGTCAAAGCGGGGGAAGCGGTTTGTGTCGTTGAAGCTATGAAGATGCAAAACATTATCCGCGCTGAAGCTGATGGTAAAGTTCAATCCATTAATGCAGCAGCCGGAGATTCCGTTGCAGCTGATGCTGTGCTTGTTGAGTTTGAATAGAGACATCTTCAGAAGTCTTCTTTGTATTGATCAAATTCATTCTATTCAAATGGTGGAGGCACAATAATTGTGTCTCCAAAAATACTTGTAAATTCCTGCCTGAGAAGGGCATCCACTTCAGGCATTGTGATCGGATTGCCCAAATCAAAAAGGCTTGTAACACCAAGTCCATCCTCTGAAATGCCGCAAGGTATAATCCCGCTAAAATGTTCCAGATTTGGTTCGACATTCAGGCTTATGCCGTGAAATGACACCCATTTTCTAAGACGAACACCTATAGCTGCGATTTTATCCTCCTTTAAAGGGCCACCGGAAGCTGTTCGGTCCACCCAGACACCGACTCGACCTTCGCGGCGTTCGGCCGTTACGTTTAGCGTTTTGAGTGAATTGATAATCCATTGTTCAAGCCCATACACAAAGGCGCGAACATCCTTTCCGCGTTTACCCACATTCAGCATGACATAGGCAACTCTCTGCCCCGGTCCATGATATGTGTATTGTCCACCACGCCCCGCCTGAATAACGGGAAAACGGTTGGGAGCGGCAAGGTCTGATGGCTTGGCGCTTGTTCCAGCGGTATATATGGCAGGATGCTCTAGCAGCCAGATTAATTCATTAGCCTCGCCCTTTGAAATAGCCGCCACTCTTTCTTCCATGAAGCGAACTGCATCATTATAATCTACCAGATTATCGGAGACCGCCCATTCAATTTGGGAAAGTTTATTTTCGAGAATTTCACCACTCATGGAAGATGTTAACTCCTTACTCACTTAGATAGTCCAAATTCTAGGCTGGCTTTTATAACCTAAGAATGGGGTTTTGTTCTTGACTTCGCAAATGGACGCCGTCGAAATTGAGATCACAGTGCTTTTAGGGCGCTCTAAAATTCCTATGCAGCAATTATTGCGTATGGGACGTGGTGCTGTGATTCCATTGGATGCTAGCGAATACGATGAAGTTTGGATTCTTGCAAACAATCATCCAATTGCTCGTGGTGAATTGGTTATAGATGGTGAGCGTGTGTCGGTATCCGTCACAGGTGCAGCTCAAGTTGAAGACTATTACGCGACAGAGCAATAAAATAAGCCTGATTGATTTTGGAGCCTCTATTTTTCAACAGGTAAACTTAAAAAATTTTAGATCCAAGTCATTTTCGGGGTTCACAGAAGCGCAGGTGTCTGTATATCTCGCTGTTCGTTTCGGTTTGCGGCCGTGGCGGAATTGGTAGACGCGCAGCGTTGAGGTCGCTGTGGGGTAAAACCCGTGGAAGTTCGAGTCTTCTCGGCCGCACCAAACTTTTTTCAAAACATGTCAAGATAGTTGCCGGCTCGAAATTTTTGTTCGAGATTGAAGCGGGTAATTGAATATAGTTTTTTTAAATTCGTATTTAATTTTGGAACTTTTGGATCAGCCTTCCGTTGTCTCTTTATAGCTCAAACGAGCTTATAACAAAAAGGAGACAAAGTTATGCTTAAGACTCTTATTACATCATCCGCCATGACCGCGATTGTATTATCCGTGCCTGCTTTAGCGCAGCCCGTATCTCCGACTGAAAACTTGAACAATAAACAAGTTGAAGAAATTCAAGCTCAGCATGGAATGTTGACTAATGATGAGGCTGTAGAAGAAGCTAAGCATGAATACAAAGAAGCCGTTGAAGATGAAGTTGATGAATTAAACGAGATCGCTTCAATTTTAATTGACGCTGAAGAATTATACAGCGACGCGGCTAACCTGCCAGATGGCGATGACGAAGTTCGCGATCACCTTATTGCGCTTTCGGCTGAAAGAGCTGAACAACGTGAAGAAATTCAGCAGCTTGTCATCGATAAAGGTGCAGAGCCAGACACTTATGGTGAAGCGCTAGGCACGGCGCACAGAGCTTTTGCGCAGTTAAGAACTGCAGTTTCTGAGGACTCTGTTGTTGCGCTGGAAGAAGTATTGCGCGGCGAGAAGTACATCGTAGATGAAATCAATGCTCGCCTTGAGGATGAAGACATTATGTCGCCCGAAGCATTGCACTTACTTCAGATGATTAAGATGGATGTGAATTCCTCTGTTGAAAAACTAGAAGCAAAACTTGGTGAAGCGTAATTTCGCTTTACATATTTGACTGATTAGAATTGAGCGGCCCTTTTTAAAGGGCCGCTTTTTTCGTGGCTGTCTCATTTAGGGTTGTCTTGAATAAAGTGGGGGGATTGCTTGGGGCTGTTTGTGAAAGCATCCAAATGGGGAGCCGGGGTTAGTGAGATTGATTTTGGGTTTTAATGACTGGCGCAGAATTTAAAATTATGTATCAAAACAATTCACTATCTCAGGTCGACGGTGAATTGATGTGCGTCTTATTTGGCAATTTTATTAGGTTTGCATTGTTTCGCTATAACTTTTGGGGACGGGCTTTTGCTTCCTTTGGGCACAAAAAAACCGACCTGTGAAAGGTCGGTTTCTTTTTAATATATATTGGAATTGGCTATGAAACGCCTTTTCCTCGAACTGCTTTTGCAACAAAACTTAGTACCAACAGAGCAAGGAAGATGAAGAATAATATTTGTGCTATTCCAGCTGCTGCGCCAGCAATTCCACCAAATCCGAATAAGCCTGCGATCAAAGCAAATACGAAGAATACGAGTGCCCAATTTAACATGTCTATCTCCATTATTGTCGGCTCTAAAGTGGCCGTGTAAATAATAAACGCGCTATATTGAATTACGTTCCATCTTTATTTATCGAATGTTTGGTAAGATATATTGGAACTGAATTTAGTATTGAGCGTATATTATACATGAAAATATATGCTCTTATAAATACTCAGTCTGGTAGTGTTCCACATAACGCTGAAGATGCTTTGTCTGCCCAATTAAAGAATTTGGGAAAAGACGCTGAAATCTTGGCCGTTACTGGTGCGGAACTAGAAAATGCGCTTGAGAAAATAATGCAAGCATCTCCTGATTTGCTGATTGTTTGGGGCGGAGATGGCACGCACGCAATGAGTTTAAAAACAACATCGAGCCTAAAAATTCCTGTTATGCCGCTTCCTGGCGGGACGATGAATCTCCTTCCCAAAAGGGTGTATGGAGATGATTGCCAATGGAAAGATTGTCTTGCTACGCTTGCTCATCCGCACGAGATTGTATCGTTAAGTGCCGGTAGAATTGAAGAACATTTCTTTTATATTGCTGCGAATGTGGGCCCTTTGAGTGAACTTTCTGCTGCTCGAGAGTGCATTCGGGAGGGAGAAATTGTTGAAGCTGTGAAGAGTTTGATAGAAAGTGATGTCGGAAATTTTGAAGAAGGTTTCACTCTTCGTAACAAAAATTTGGATTTTGTGACTAAAGCAAATGCTTTTGGTGTGTTTGTACCAAAAAGTGCTGGTGACCTGTTTCAGGTGATCAGTGTAGATCCTGATAATTTTATCGACGCTGCGGCGACTGGAATAACCGCTTGGGTTAATGGCGTTCGTGATGCTGTTGGAACGCATGTTCATTCTCTAAAAAAGGGTAGCTTCAAATCAGAGGATGGAAACCCAATATCTGCAAATATTGATGGTGAACTCGTAGAATTACCGTCAGGTTTTGAATTTGATCTTCAGAGGGATGCCGGATTTGTTATGCGGAGATCAAAATGACAGTTTTAGTCCATATGGCAGATTTGCATCTAGGTACTGAAGATGTGCGTGCGATGGAAATTGCCAGTCGAGAGATTAAGCAGTTAAATCCAGATGCGATAATTGTTGCGGGAGATTTAACTCAGTCTGGAAAAAAGAGCGAATTCATACTTGCATCTGAATGGTTGTCGCAATTTTTGATACCAAAAACAATTGTACCGGGAAATCACGACACACCTTTGATAAATATGTTTTCACGCGTTGTACGTCCATTTGGACGTTTTGATAGATTGTTCGCGCGGCATTCCAATCTACAAATTGATGATACTCATATTGCTGGATTGAACACAGCGAGAGGTTGGCAAGTTCGGTCCAACTGGGCGGAAGGTTCTGTGAACTCAGAAGATTTGAATGAAATTCTAGATTTGCAGAAAGTTGCAGATCAAAAATTGAATATCATTGCATGTCATCATCCGTTTCTACCTATTCCTCATGTGCCGATGCGAACGCGGACAATTCGGGGTAGAAAATCCAGTGAAAAGATAGCTGCTCGAAACGGCAGGAGTTTGATGCTTTACGGGCATGTTCACACACCAGCTGCGCACCGATTTGAACATGGCGATGGACATTATTATGGCGTCACTTGCGGGACGCTTTCTACGCGCACGCGCAATGCGCCTCCAAGTTTTAACATTATCAATATCTCTGATGCTGAGGTCGAGGTGCAAGCCATTTCAATTGATGAACTTAAAGTGAGTTCACATCAATTAATTCGGTTTTCTTTGGAACCTTAAATCGCGTCAGCCGTTAATTATACAGGATACTAAAGAGGAGAAATATTATGAATATCAAGACTCTTTCAATTTCAGTTGCCGCTGTTGGTTTGCTAGCAGCGTGTGGTGACAATGATGGGACTATGGAGAATTACGGTGAAAAACTAGATTCTCAAATCGAAGATACCAAGTCTGAAATCGACGAAAAAATGGACGAACTAAATGATGCTGGTGATGATCTGCAGGACAATGCAGAAGAAGCCGCTGATGAGGTTGCGTCAGAATTTGATGAAGTTGGTGATGAGCTCGAAGAGCAGATCGACGACAATAACAAATAGAGGGTATTATGACAAACACAGTATTGAAAGTTGCTAATTCTGAGTTCGATAGAAATACCGGAATTAGTGATGAAAATAGAGAAAAACTAGCTGAAGCGTTGGGTGTTGTACTATCCGATACCTTCATGTTGTTTATAAAAACACAGGGCGTGCACTGGAATGTGACGGGGCCAGCTTTTGTAAGCATCCATGAGCTAACCGAAGCTCAGTATGGAAACTTATACGAAGCAATTGATGAAATTGCAGAACGTATTCGTGCATTGGGTTTCAAGGCACCAGCGAGTTACGCAAAATATGGTGAGCTTTCTGCCATCGAAAGCGAAGATGAGAACAAAAGTGCTGATGAGATGCTAGAAATGCTAGCAAGAGATCATGAGACCACGATCACTAATATGCGCGCTGCCATTGAGTGGTGTGAAGGTAAAAAGGATTATGTCACAGCAGACATGATTATTGCCCGCATGGCATGGCATGAGCAGGCTGTTTGGATGTTAAAGTCCATACGTCAGAGCTAGTATTATCTGCATAAACATTAAACCAGTCGGTCTGGTTTTATGATCCAATATAAAAACCCCAACATAGCGCAAAGCCATGTTGGGGTTTTTGTGTCTGGTCTTTTCTGATGAACACGTAAGACCTAAGATCATACGCTGATGGGCGCATCCAAGATATTCAAGCCTTATGTTTATGTGTATAAAACAAGACTTAGTTGTTGCTAAGATTATAAAGCAGGCTCTGTGTCTGGGACTGAATTAGATCTTAGATGAATCTTGATCTTGCACAGTTACGCGTACTAGAAATCCGTCTTTAGTCGCTTCCTCCTCAAAACTGCCGCCCATCTGTCTTGCGAATGCGAGCATTAGTTTTTGTCCTAGACCTGTGCCAGAAGGTGTTGTGTTTTTATCTATTTCGCTACCAATACCATTATCTTCGATTTGAAGGGTAAGACCTGTTTTTCCAATGTGTTTGAGCGCAATATGGATTTTGCCTCCTTTACTATCAAAAGCATATTTCATGCTGTTTGTGATGGCTTCTACAATAAGGAGAGCCAAAGGGATGGCGTCATCTGAATTTCTGGTGAAACTGTCAATGTCACTGGTTATAGTTACATTTGCGGTGTTCGCGCCCAAAGCTTCTTGAAGGTGGGAGATCAATCCGGTTAAAAACGGATGTAAGTCTACATCTGACAAGCGTTCATTCTGATAGAGGGTTTGGTGCACTATGGAGAGAGCATCAATACGGTGGCGTGCAGCCTTAAGTGCCTCTTTAGCGCTATTTTCTTTGACCTGCCGGCTCTGTAGATTCAAGTAGCTTGTCACAATCTGTAGATTGTTTTTCACACGATGATGAATTTCTTTAACAGCGGCATCTCTTGTTTCAATAGCCTGTTTCAGAGATTCATCTCGGACTGATATTTTACGGGCCATCGCTTCCATTGAAATGGCAAGATCTTCCAATTCACTTGGTGCCTGTTCGAAGCGGGTCGCTTCCATATCGTAAGCTCCGCGACCATAGGCGAGGGCTAGAGCGCGCAACCGTGTGAGCCAACGCAATAAAATTCGGTCTAACGCCAACCATGTGACAAGAAGAGTCAGTGAGAATGCCATTAAGGGGATACCGATTATAGCGGCCGGCCTTAATGTAAACTGACTTAATAATCCAGGAGAGGGGGCAGAAATGATCGCATATAGATTTTGACCTCCTAGCTTGGTTACGACAATGTCCAAGCCTTCGATGAAGGTGTCATCTTTGAAGAGCAAACTTTGAGCTTCGGTTTCGTCAATGGCTTCTTGCCACTCTTCGCGTATTTCCTTGAAGCGTGTGGAGCCGAAAATTTGGCCATTATTATCAAAAACACCGATATCCGTGTCTTTTGGTAGGGATGTGTTTTCAATGAGATTTACAATGGCAGTCGTGTTGAGACCAAAAGTTGAAGCCCCGATAAAATTGTTTTCTTCATCTCGACTCGCGAGTAATATAGAAAATAACCAGTCCTTACTTTCACTTCCCCAGAAAGCTTCCGTTCTTAAAACGCCTGAATTGTGCTGAACTTCGTCAATCCAGTTTGTGTCATATACTTCAAATCCAGGTTTGCCTCTAGCGTTACATAAGGCTTTCCCGTCAGCGTCAAACTGAACGACATTTGAAACAAGTGATGTGCCAATTATCACCTTTTCAAATGTCTTCTCACATTGGTTTTTTTCTATCTCTGGCTGGAATACAAGAAGTAATGATTCAGCCTGTTTGATAGCTTGCTCGACACTATCAGTAGCGCGATCAGAGATGGTAACCAATTCTGATATTCTAGCTTTTTTTGCATTATTTGTATCAAACAATGTCTGCACAAGAGCGATGAGCAAAATTGGAGATAAAGCCAATGAAAGAATGAATAATATTTTTACGCGTATTGAGCGCTTTAATTCATCAGTTTGTGCTAGTTGGCTGTGCGGCATTTATAAGCTCATCTGCTTGATTTACGATTTCTTCAAATGCTTTAGAGCCATTTAGTTTATCATCATCGGTATAGCTGGCACTATTAGATTCAATAATTTCGATTAATGCGATGCGCCCTCGGCTAACACGGCTTTTGATAGTTCCTGTCGCACAATTACAGATTTCAGCAGCTTCTTCATATGATAATCCACCAGCGCCGACGAGAATAATGGCTTCGCGTTGATCATCTGGGAGGCATTGCATCGCATTGCGCAGAGTTAGCAATTCCATGTTATCTTCAGGATTGTCGGCGGAAGGAATAGTTTGTTCGGCAACTTCGCTATCTAGCGGCTGCGAGCGCCAATCACGGCGTTTGTCAGAATAGAATTGATTGCGTAAAATCGTGAACACCCATGCTTTTAGATTTGAGCCCGCTTCAAAGCGATCTCTTGCTTTCCAAGCTTTCAGCATGGCTTCTTGCGCCAGATCATCACTTGCAGCGGCATTACGTGTTAGGTTGCGTGCGAATGCGCGCAAATGGGGGATGAGTGATGCAAGTTCTTTCTTGAACTCTGCATCAGATAAGTTCGCTATGGAACTAGTCATTATTATGCTCATCCTTTGCGTTATCTATGGATTCTAAAAGGGATAGAAAATCATCGGGGATATCTTCCTCAACGACTTCATCATACATACGCTTAAGTCTTGCGCCGATTTTTTTTTGCCTGACTTCTTCTTCGTTAGTGAGGCCCGGTTTTTCGTTTTCGGATTTTTTCATATTACCTACCGTTTCAGGTGACTTTGTATTCACTGTTATGAGTTGAACGTGTGATTTTGAAAATAGTTCCAAAAAAATATCAAAAATATGGAACTATTTTTTTTCTGGTGCGTATAATTACCAAAGCATAAGCAAAAAGAGAGTTTTGAATATGAGCTTTACCAATGATTTCGGACCGCATTTGCCGTTTCTTAGACGGTATGCACGCGCACTGACCGGATCTCAAACAAGCGGCGACGCTTACATTAAAGCATCTCTTATGGCGCTCGCGGGTGATCCCAGCCAGGTAGGGGAATATACAAACGCAAAATTGGCACTGTATAAGTATTTCCATGTCATATGGTCAGAAACAGGTGCCAAGCTTCAGGGGGATGATGAACTTGCATCAGATACGCCTGATTTGAAACTTCAGGCTCTTGCGCCCGTTGAACGTCAAGCCTTTTTGTTGACGGCCGTAGAAGGTTTCTCGGTTGATGAAGCAGCAATCATATTAGGTGCAACTGGGGATGAAATCTCATCTCTCATACATGCGGCTCAAGCCTCTATTGAGGCTGGCCTTAAAACGTCGGTTATGATTGTGGAAGATGAACCGATCATCGCAGCTGATATTGAAAGCCTCGTAGAAAGCATGGGGCATGAAGTAACCGGAATTGCAACAACGCGTAGTGAAGCTATTGAGCTTGCTAAAAAGCAAACACCCGGCCTTATTTTGTGTGATATCCAGCTAGCTGATGACTCTTCTGGAATTGATGCTGTTCATGATATTTTGGGTGAAATTGATGTGCCAGTTATTTTTGTAACGGCATTCCCAGAACGATTGCTCACTGGTGAGAAACCAGAACCAACTTATCTTGTGTCGAAACCATTTCAGGAAAATACGCTTATCGCGACGATTGGACAGGCGTTGTTTTTTCACCCTGCAAATAAGCAAAACTAAACACAATAGAGTGGAACAAAATTGCGGCTCAATCGTTGATAGAGCATGCAAAATGATAAACCATTCCGTTCTGTCTTAGATGACATAGAAAACAAGTCAGATAAATCTGACACAAACCTGAAAAGCCTCATTGAGGCTTTTGGGGCAAAGAGTTTCGGGCCGGTTTTAACCTTGATTGGTTTGCTGGCCCTTTCTCCGTTTGGAGCTATTCCTGGTGTTCCTGTTGGGCTGGCGATTGTTACCATTTTAATTGCTGGTCAAATAATTTTAGGACGGGACCATTTGTGGCTACCTGATTTTATCAATTCTATGAAATTGAAAGCAGGTACAATAAATAAAGCCGATAAGAAAATTGGAAGAATACCTGACTTCCTTGATAGTTTATTGCAACCGCGTTTGAAGTGGGCCGTCGGTAATACGGCTGTGAAACTAGCTGCGGCTTTTTGTATTTTACTATCACTACTCATGATCCCCCTTGAAATTGTTCCGTTCGCAGTCGCGATTCCGGCTGCTGGTCTCGTTCTAATTGGACTGGCTTTGGTCGCGTCAGATGGAGTTTTCATGTTGGGAGGCTTTTTCGTCGGGATAATGAGCCTGTTAAGTGTGTCTCTTCTTATTTTTTAAATAAATATTGGAACCGTTTACTGATTAGATCGTTTAGTTAGTAGTTAACAATCAAGCAAAAGGAAATAGATATGTCAGTCACTAAAATGAAAGATAAAGTCATGTCAGAAGTAAAAGATGAAAAATCTCTTGACCCATACTTATCTGAGTTGAGTTCGGATGTTTCTTCTTTGCGGGATGACTTCGCTAAACTTGTTTCTCACATTGGTGATCTAGCTTCAGCATCATCTGAGAATGTTGGTGAAAAGGGTGAGCAATTGTTTAACCATGCACGTGAAGGTGTTGAAACAGCCTCAGAAGATGTGAAAGGTCGCGTCAGACAGCGCCCACTAACAGCCATTGCTCTAGCCGCTGGTGCCGGTGCTCTTATAGCTGCGCTTAGCAGGAAATAATAATGATGGATCAAGCAAAGAAACGCTTGCTCGCTGCAGCCTTCGGAGCCTTGTTTGGCTTCGTCGGTTTATGCGGATTGTTAGCCGCCAGCATCATAGCCTTGCAGGTTTATGTCGGACTGTTGCCTGCTAGTTTGATCGTAAGCGCAATTTGTTTGTCCATAAGTTTTGGCGGCCTTTATCTGTTCCTCCAACCGAGCAAGTCTTCTGAAGAAGAAATGAGCGATATTGAGGAAGAGGCTGCGGACCTTCTGGCCGACTTACCTGTTGATGCTGCAAAGAGCATGATCCGTAAACACCCAATCGCAATGACTTCGATCGCGGTGCTTGCCGGTTATTCTTTGGTCACCAACCCTTCGGGTACAACACGCCACCTTCAACGCATTTTGATGGGGCTTATTTAAAAATAGCATGAATAAGGATGATATCATGAACACGACAATCAAAACATGTTTGCTAGCTGCATTTACATTGGCTTTGACAACAGCCTGCAACACCGTCGAAGGTGTTGGTAAAGATGTTGAAGCAGTTGGAGAGAAAGTCTCTGAAACGGCTGATGCAAACAAGCCGGAATAAATGATAATATTTATTGTTTAAAAGGTCTCTTCCATGCGGAAGAGACCTTTTTTTGTGGAACTAAAAGCGACTTAATTCGTTCTAATTGTTATAGATTTTTAATTAGGACGCTGTCACATGTTAAGTGCATTTCCCGTATATTGTCGTACACCAAAACCTGAAACTCTTTTGAAAGAGTTTAGAGCACCTTTGGATTTTCTGGGAGTCTTTGGGGCAATTGATGAATTAAAAAATCTTCGGTCTGGGGATGGGCGTAAAATTATGCTTCTGCCTGGCTATACTGTCGGGCCAGCTTATTTAGCGCCTCTTGAAAAATATCTAAATTGGAAAGGGTATGACGCATTTGAGTGGGGCTTAGGGCGCAATGATGGTGATTTTGATAGCTATGCATGTGTCATCGGCGAAAACTTAAAGCGCGAATTCTACGAAGATGGTCAAAAAATCACTTTGGTCGGTCACAGTTTAGGTGGTGCGATAGCGCGGGAAGTCGCGCGTCAGCACGGAGAATATGTTCAAGAGGTTATTACCCTTGGAACCCCAATTGTTGGAGGGGCTAAATATACTATTTTGGCTGAGCAATATGCTGCGACACATGGCATTAATATCGAAGAACTTGAAGAAGAAGTACACCGTAGAAATAGTGAGGGCATTAGATGTCCAATTACAGCAATCTATAGTCGTGAAGATGGCTTTATTGATTGGAGAGCGGCACGCGATATTTACAATGCACAGGCTCGCAATATTGAAGTGACATCATCACACATGGGAATGCCATTAAGTGCCCCGGTTTGGAAAGAGATATCTAACGCTCTGACGCGCAATACGCCCAATAAAAGAAGTCAGAATTTGTTGAATTAGATTGCAACTAAAACTGCTCTGACACGTTTAATTTATATAGCAACCATGGAGGATATTGAAGATGATTAACAACACAATTGACACACTGAATGATGTAACAAAAATGTTGATCGACAGCCAAAAAGGTTACGAAAAGTCAGCCGACATTGTTTCAGATAAAGTGTTTTATAAAACCGAGTTTGAGCGCCGCGCAAAACAGCGAGGTAACTTAGTGTTGGAATTTCAGGCAGAAGTTCAGCGTCTTGGCGGTGATTTTGAGACAAAAGGTGGAGTAGTAGGTGCAATGCATCGTGCTGGTACAGATATTTCTAGCCTGTTTCAGGATAATGAAAAAGCTGCATTAGAGGCGATTGATGATGGTGAAGAAAAGCTCTTTGATACGATTAAGTCAAAAATCAAAGATGATGAGCTGACACCATCTGCGATACAGCTTTTAAACAAAGCTATGTTGTCTGCACGTGAAGGTGAGGCTTTTGCTGACCGATGGTCAGAGAATGCATAGCATCTATTAAATATAGACATTGAATAGACGGATATTAGCCGCCCTCAGGGGCGGCTTTTATTTTGTTGCGAAAAAAAGCAACTTTCTTGGGAACCCGACTGATTGTCAGACGTTAATCAAACGTAAACAAACAGTCAGGAAATCCAATGTTTTCGTGGTCCAAACAAAAATTTACAATTCTCGCCGTGGTTTCTAGTTTAGCTGGAGCGCAATTTGCGTCAGCTGAAATTCAAATGGCCGATCAATGTGTAGATCCAGAAAACATCATTCCTGTCGTGTTTGATGATGGGAGCTTGTCAGGGCGATACGCGATACCTGATAGTCGCGGACAGGGAGATTTTTCTTCTGCTTGGATCGTATCGGAAAAAGAACTAGATGCCATTCCTGTTTGCGGTGAAGTTGAGTCGGAGGATGTTAAATACACTCCAGCAACATATGAAGATATTCCTGAACCAGCGGATACGACTGACCAAAGCCAGCTATTGTTTTGATAGTTTTTTTGCCTACCGTATATATTTACAAATTATTGTAAATTTTTCTGTGTGAAGGTTTCAAATAAAGCTTGTCGCTTACCGGTGAAGCCTTAACAGTCAGAAAAACGGCTAATAGCAAGAAGACCACTATGCCTCATACACCTTCAATTGAGCCACTTTATGCCTTTGATGTCTATAAGGACGGGCGGGTTCATAAATTATCAAACGATGAGCTTTCATCCCCGAGAGATAAAAGTCTTTCTTATCGTTGGGTACATTTAAATTTAGAAGATACCGGCATTCGAAAATGGATAAGTGACAATGTCGACGAAATAGCATCTCTTTCGCTTACCTTAGAAGATACGCGTCCACGTGCAGTTCAGCATCAAAATGGTGTATTGTTGAATCTCAGGGGGGTGAACCTGAATCCCGCTTCCGATCCTGAGGATATGGTCTCCATTCGAATGTGGATTGAAGACGGGTTTATTGTTTCTGTTCGGGCGCGGCGGCTCATGGCGGTAGTGGGAATTCGAGAATCCATTGAGGCAGGCAATCCACCACGAAATGTCGGTGAGTTTTTGACAGAGCTTTCAGCTCAACTGATTTCTAGAATGGATCCTATTATCAGCGGTCTTAGCGATAAAGTTGATGAATTAGAGGAGATCAGCCTTGAAAGAACTGATGGGCTGCGATCCGAATTAGCACATTTGCGCCGTACAACGATTATGTTGAGGCGCTATATCGGACCACAAAGAGAAGCTATCAGCCACCTTGGTGTTACGAATACGGCGTTTTTTACGGATGAAGGAAATCACATTCTGCGAGAAGTGGTTGATCGTATAACGCGGATGGTTGAAGAGATGGATGCAGTGCGTGAGCGTAGTGCGATTCTATATGATCAATTGTCTGATCAGCGAGCTGAAGAAATGAACCGGAATATGCTGGTGCTCTCAGTGGTAGCAGCTATTTTCTTGCCCCTTGGGTTTTTGACGGGGTTGTTGGGGGTAAATATCGCAGGCATTCCTGGGGCGGATTACCCGCTAGCTTTTGGTCTGTTTTGCGTTGCTCTCTTAATGATTTCATTGGGCCTCTTGTGGTGGTTTCGTAAAAAGAAGTGGATATAAGACTGTATGCGTTTTTTGTTGATATTGCTTGCAGCGACATTTTTTAGTTGCGCCTCTTTTGCTCAAATCGACCAAGCGTCGCTTGATAGTATTGATGCGCGTGCTAAACGGCTAAATACAATTTCTGTGGATTTGCAAACCGAGAATCCAGATCTGCTTTCTCTTCGCGACCTTATTCGAGACTTAAAACGCGAAGCAGAAAATCAGACGGCACCTTTTAGAACCAAACTCGCTGAAGTTACGTCCGATCTAGAAAGATTGGGGCCAGCACCAGCTGATGATATGCCTACTGAGGCGTCTGATATTTCAGAAGAACGCATTAGATTGAATACTGAGCTATCCCAGCTGAATGGTATTTTGCGTAAATCAGATTTGAACATGGCTGAAGCCGATAGATTGCTTCAGGAAATTTCTAAAACTCGAAGAGATCAATTTTCATCTAATATTTTCGAGCAGGATGAAACCATTCTGAACCCGACATTATGGAAAGAAACATTTGGCGCGGTACAAGAAGATGCGGCTGCATTAAATAACGGGTTTAGAAGCTGGAGCACGGCCCAACTTGAAAAAGGTCAGGGACTAACGACTTTGCTCGTGCTTGGCTTTTCAGTACTGGTTATGTTGGTGTGCTTTTTGCCGCTACGAAAACAATTGCGCAATTTTATATCTAAGCGACTGGAAGGGGTAGAACCACATGGTTCCCGCAAAGTGCTTGTGTTGGCGGCTTATACTTTAGCACGAATGCTTCCTGCTCTTATTGGTGGCTGGATATTTTATCAAACATTGCATTCACTAAATGCAATTCCATCTGCTGCAAATACTCTATCTCAGACAATATGGTTGGGGTTTGTTGGTCTTGTGATGGTGGATGGTGCTGCAACAGGAATTATCGCACCTTACGCGCCTAATTGGCGGATTTCATCACTGAAAGATGTCTCTGCTTTCAAGTTACGGGCATTAGTGTTCATTGCGGCCTTCACCATTATTTTTGAACGCATCCTAATTGAAGGCATGCATTTATCGGGTGGGTTAGGAAGTGTGCACACGCTTCTGACGAGTATCACAACTATTATATTGGCTGTGATTTTGTATTTGCTTTGCCAATCTTCTCTTTGGACGAATAAAGCAAGAGCTCTCGATGAACCAATTGAGAAACCATGGCCGCGTACTCGTTTTGTTGGGAAGATGTTGGCGATTGCATCTGTCTTGATGGTGTTGAGTGGGTATGTGAATTTTGGACATTACCTCACAACAAGCACATTCTACCTTGCAGCGCTGGCTGCTGTTACATGGGTTGTGCGCTCTCTGTTTAGGGAAATCGTGCGATTGTTTGATGTGCGATTTACCAATCCTGACAATGCAGAAAGTGAACACGATAGTGTGCTGTTTTATTGGATCGGGTTTGGAATTGATGCTGTTTCGGTTTTGCTGTTTATTCCTCCGGCATTGTTGTTACTTGGTGCCGAATGGGCAGATGTGCGCGATGGCATAAGCGATGCGTTTGTTGGTATTCAAGTTGGAAGTTTCAATTTTTCGATTTTAAAAATTCTAACTGCCATTGCGCTCTTCTTGGTCGTTTTGTCTTTGACGCGTATGTTGCAACGTACTGCTGAAACACGCGTTTTCCCTCAGTCTCGTATCGATTCTGGTGTTCAAAATTCTTTAAAAACACTGATTGGATATGTTGGTTTAACGATAGCATTGCTTTTGGCGATTAGCGCTGTTGGGTTTAATCTGGCAAATCTAGCTATTATTGCTGGTGCGCTGTCTATTGGTATCGGTTTTGGACTTCAAAGTATTGTCAGCAATTTCGTATCTGGCCTTATTCTTCTATTTGAGCGTCCAATTAAAGTTGGTGACTGGATTGTTACCACTTCAGGGGAAGGGTTTGTCCAGAAGATCAGCGTGAGGTCCACTGAGATTGAGACCTTCGATAAAGCAACAGTTATTATCCCCAATTCAGAACTGATATCGGGGGCTGTTACCAATTGGACCCATAAGGATAAAATTGGCCGGGTCATCATTAATGTCGGTGTGTCTTATGATGCGGACCCTGAAGAAGTCATCGCGCTATTGGGCACTATTGCAGATGAACATCCGCAAATTCTAAGTTATCCTGTTCCTATGATATATTTTGCCGATTTTGCAGATAGCTCACTTAATTTTGAATTTCGAGGATTTATCAGCGATATCAAAACGGGATTGAAAATCAGGTCTGAGCTTCGGGTTGCGATATTCAAAAAGCTGAAAGAAGCTGGTATTGAAATCCCATTCCCGCAACGGGATTTACATATCAAAACAGATAAGGGTGCTTAAGATAGACCTTCCTAATCATCTTTATTGCGTTGGTTTAAAAAGTCACCCTGAAGTTGGTACATTCGAAGGGCATCCTGATAGGCGCCGTCAACAAAGAATTCTTTGATGAGATGACCTTCTTCTATGAAGCCTGTGCTTTTGTAGATGTGAAGTGCACCTTCATTTTCTGTAGAGACTATGAGGTAGACTTTGTTCAAGTTGAGGATGCAGAAAGCGTAATCCAGAGCCAGTCGAGTGATTTGTCTTCCAAAACCTTCACCTTGATGACTAGGGGCAACAATGATTTGAAACTCTGCGCGGCGGTGTATGTAGTTTATTTCCACAAGCTCAACCAGACCTAGCATGTCTCCTGCTTCATCTTCTGCGATGAAACGGCGTTCTGAGAGGTCGTGTATGTGTTTTAGATAAAGTTCTTCAAGTTCGACAAATGATTCATAAGGTTCTTCAAACCAATAATTCATAACGCGCCGATTATTGTTTAGCTTGTGGACGAATTGCAGGTCACTTTTCTCTAATGCCCGTAGAGTCACAATTGTTTCAGTCATGGCTTTGGGTCTCCAAAGGAAAATATTGAGCTAAGCACCAAGTAATTGGGGCATGAAAAAAGCTGCTAGACTTAGCACCAAAAAGAAGCCCGCCATGTCGGTCACTGTTGTGAGAAGGGGGCCACTTGCAACTGCTGGATCTTGTCCGAAACGTTTCAGGAGGATAGGTACGATACCCCCAATGGATACAGCAATTACTGTATTGATTGCGAGTGCCAGTCCGATCACAAGGCCTAAATAAGCATTGCCTTTCCATATCCAGGCGACCATGCCTATGAGGAGGCCAAGAACGATACCGTTCACGATGCCTATGGAGGCTTCCTTTAACCAAACGCGAAAAACGTCCCTAGAGGTAACGAGGCCTAGAGTTAGCTCGCGCATGCTTACACCAACCGCCTGATTTCCTGAACAACCACTCATATCCGATACCATGGGTAGAAAGATAGCTATCGCGATGACAGCGGCTAGGGTCTCTTCATAAGCTGAAATAACACTTGCAGCGATAATGTTCAAAACGATGTTTGCAGATAGCCAAGAAAGGCGTCTTCTGGAGCGAAGAAGAAGCGGCATTGAGCGCAATTCATCCCCGACAATACCTTGGCGTTTTAGGCTTTGCATTTCTGAACGTTCATGCAGCGCTTCTTCAACGGCACTGCGGGAGACGACACCTGCAAGTGAGCCATCTGCCTCGACAACGGGTAGACCTAGAAATGAATGCTTATCAAAAAGGTCGACGAGATCATCTAGAGGCGTTGATACGAGGACAGTTACAGCTGGCACCATTATCGAGGACAGAGATGCCGATCGTCGAGATGTAATCAGGCTCCTCAGCGAGACCACACCTATAGGTTTGTTGTCTTCATCAATGACATATGGATGCTGGCCGCGTAATCGTTCGTCTTCTTCTTCCTCTGACGCGAGCTGCAGCAGAACTTGAGAAATTGAATCGCTCTGTCTAAAGGTGAAAACCTCAGCAATCATAAGACCGCCGGCAGTGTCATCATCATAGGCCGCCAATCGCCGAACATCTTGCGCATGTTCTGAGGTCATTTCGGCAAGGATTGCTTCAGCTTCTTCCTGATCCATTTCACCGATCACATCGGCTTGAAGGTCAGACCCAAGAGTATCCATAATCTCGGCGGCTTTGTCGGCCTCTAGGCGTTCGACAAGATCCACCGCAACTTCATTGGGTGCTTCTTCAACTAATTCTGCCGCAATTTCTGACGGCAGTATGGTGATTAGATGATCGCGTTCTTTTGCTGAAAGTTGAGTGACTGCTCTAAGGCTTTCACTTGCAGATAAGAGATCAAAAAACGCGATCAGACCGTCTAGGTCTTCATCCGTTAGAAGTGATCGCAATGACCGCTCAGGAATATTTGGTAGTGTGGAGTTTGGTTCTTCTTCCTGAAGGGGTAGGGTCATTTTGTGTTCCCAATTGAGTTTTGAGGATCGGTTGAGCTTGGAAGATAGGGTATCCTATGGCGCATGACGTTAAGAAGCCAAGCCATGACAGCAAGGTTTGGCGTCTAGATAGCGGGATAAAACCAAGAATTTTGGTTTTTGAGGTATTTTGTTTGAATTTGCGTGCTAGAAATTTTGAGATTTGGTTCGGATCGCAGTATTAATGATCGGCGCATGAATTTCGATATGTTCGATCATTTTTGCCGCGACATCTTTCTTGGAAGTTTTTTCAATTCCTTCTAGACCTGGAGATGAATTGACCTCAAGAATTTTGGGTCCGGTATCTGATCTAAGAAGATCTACACCAGCAACAGAAAGGCCCATAACTTTCGTTGCTTTGATGGCAACTTTTCGCTCTTCAGGCGTAAGTTTAACCACATGAGCTGATCCGCCTCTGTGAAGGTTGGAACGAAATTCTCCGTCAGCACCTTGTCTTTTTATCGCTCCAACAACTTTATTGCCTACAACAAAACATCTAATGTCAGCACCACCAGCTTCTTTGACAAATTCTTGAACCAAGAAGTTTGCTTCAAGACCACGAAATGCATCCACCAAGCTTTCAGCGGCCTTGTTCGTTTCAGCAAGAACAACGCCTTTGCCTTGTGTCGATTCAAGTAATTTCACGACTACTGCGCTATTTCCCGCCAATGAGATTAAATCTTTGGTGTCTTTTGGGCTGGAGGCAAAAGCTGTTGCTGGCATTCCCAAACGATGCCGCGCGAGGAGTTGGTGGGCGTATAATTTGTCTCGCGAAGCACCGATGGCTTGAGCCGAGTTTAGGCAATACGCACCCATCATTTCAAATTGGCGTAAAACAGCCATTCCATAAAATGTCATGCTTGCCCCAATGCGCGGGATGACTGCATCATATTGAGGTAGAGCTTTGCCGTCATAGTGCACTTCAGGCTGTGTTGCATTTATGGCCATATAACAGCGACGCGTGTCGACCATTTCTAACACATGCCCGCGCTCTTCTGCGACTTGTTTTAAACGTTGGCTCGAATAATTGTTTGGTTCACGTGTCAGCAATACAATACGGAGCGGACGTTTTGTGGCCTTGCGACGCGGAAAGCCTTTGTACAAATCATAGGATAAGACTGGCTGTAAGCAGCTTTCAGTTGGAAGAACCATCATTTCTTCGGTCACTGAGGTACGTCCAAATAGCATACGGTATGCCATTGTCTCTCTATTGGTGAGAGTAACCTGAATAGGCCATTTTTCTGAACCAAATTGGACTGTTGTGAAGATAACATACCGAAGTTCGGTTTCTCCATTTGAAGACGTGACTTCACGTCTGTCCACCACAGGAGCAGCACAAACAACTTCAAGGTCTGGATCATCTGGATTTGGTCGCAGCGTAAATCTGATTTGAGGTTTATCTATTGGGCCAAATGGTTCGAGCGCGGTGGCGTGTAAGGCTGAGGTTTTGGCCCCTGTGTCGACCTTCGCGCGGATTGCCGGAAGGCCCAGATCTGGCAGGCTTAGCCATTCTTCCCAACCAAGCTTCAAAGGAGTGTTGCTCATGTTGAGACCTCGTATTCAAATCAATCGAATTTTTAACCAAAAACTATCTGGTATTTAGGGAGTGTGTAGTGGAAGTGAATGTAGAATGCTACGCCTTTTTTAAAAGGCTTGAATGAACGATAGTTCTTGTGTTGTGCACAGGTATAGGAAAGCTTACATACTTCATTGTTTCTGTTGAAAAAGTTGAATTTATTTCTCGCTTCCTGTGATTTTTCCTGTGACGTATTGTATGGTGCTGAAAAAATATGAGGGGAGGTAAACTGATGGGGCGGCAAAAAAATACTCATGCTTTGCATGCGAGCCTGAAGAATGGTGGCGGTTTGTGGGGCGGATTGTTTCTTGCAATCGCCATACAGTTTATAGAACGCCCGGAAAACTTATCGCATAACGCTTGGGTTGTCGTTTCACTTGCTGCATTGATGGCGGTTTGGTGGGTCACTGAAGCCGTACCTATTGGCATAACATCACTATTGCCTCTGGTGATAATGCCAAGTTTTGGTGTGTTGTCTATTAAAGAGGTCGCGGTTCCTTATTCTAGTCCTGTTGTAATATTGTTGTTGGGTGGTTTTATTGCCGCAAAATCCATTGAGAAGTGGAATTTGCATACCCGTTTAGCGCTCAATATTGTTGTTCGAGTTGGGGCACATCCCAAAGCAATGGTAGCTGGTTTTATGCTGTCTTCGGCTTTGCTCTCAATGTGGATATCCAATACCGCAACCACGATAATGTTAGCTCCCATCGGTGTATCTGTTGCTTATGCGATAACTGGAAAAAAGCAGATAAATAACCCTCTCACTGTCGCAATATTATTGGCAATTGCCTATGGCGCTTCGATTGGTGGTTTGGGAACACCCATAGGAACCCCTACCAATCTGATCGTTCTTGGGTATTTGCATGAATATGCGGGCACTACGATTGATTTTGCACAATGGATGTCCATAGGGATTCCTGTGGTTTGTGTGATGTTACCAGCGGCATGGTTTGTGTTGACACATTGGGGCACGCATATTGAATCTGAAACAGGTGATGAAGGGCGATCATTTGTTCGAGAAAAACTAAAAAATCTGGGTCAAATATCACAGCCTGAATTGCGCACATTGATTGCTTTTTCTGTTATTGCGTGTGCTTGGATATTCCGGCGATCCTTAAATTCTTTTGAAATATTCGGCGTTACACCTTTTAGCCATGTCACCGATCATATTATTGCAGTCTTTGGTGCAATTTTGATGTTCGTTATTCCGGCAGGTAAAACACAACCGGAAAATACACGGCTTTTAGATTGGCAGACGGCAAAAGATATTCCATGGGATGTTGTATTGCTGTTTGGAGGAGGCCTGAGTTTAGCGCTTGGTATTACGCAATCTGGTTTGGCGGATTGGCTCGCTCACCAAATTGGCGGGCTGACATCTGCACCTAGTTTGTTCTTAATGATTGTGCTGATCACCGTTGTTATTTTTTCAACGGAAATTGTAAGCAATGTCGCGACAGCCACAGCCGTATTACCTATTTTGGGTGCTATGACTGAAGGTTCAGGTCTTGATCTTTATGTGCTGGCAATACCTGTCGCCATGGCGTCCAGTTGTGCGTTCATGCTGCCTATGGCAACAGGCCCTAATGCGATTGTATTTGGGACTGGACAAGTATCTATGCAGCGAATGGCTATGATTGGCTTCAAGCTTAATTTGTTGGGCATTTGTCTCATTACTTTGGTGTTATTCACGCTTATGCCAATTGTTTTCTCTTAGGTTGATTCAATGCATTAATCTGGCTCGCTTTGTTGACGCATTTGGTCTAAGAAAAGTTTGGAATCAGTCTGCGAGGCAATGGCATGACTCAGCAATCAACAAACAATCCTAATAGCAATGACGAACTGACTGGTGAAACTGCCGGAGTGGATGCAGAAACCGTCGATTTGTTTGTCGAACTTGTCGATGCTAATGCGCGTGATGGCTTGATTGTCGCTATGGGTGATTTGCACCCAGCTGATATGGCTGATGTGTTTGAGCAAATGCCGCGCCCAACTTTTCGTCAGGCTGTATCCTTGCTGCGCGATAAATTACCGGCAGATATGATCGCTGAGCTTTCAGAAGATCTACGTTCTGACGCTGTGGATCTGATGTCAGACCGGCATCTCGCAGATGTTTTGGAAAATCTGGACTCTGATGACGCTGCTTTGCTGGCGGCTGATTTGGGGGAAGATCGTCAAGAGCGGGTTTTTGAACAAATCAACGCGAGTGACCGAGCAGCAATTGAAACATCCTTGAATTTTGACGAAGAGACGGCTGGTCGTCTCATGCAGAGAGATTTTGTTGCTGCGCCTGAATTCTGGACCGTCGGACAAGCTATTGATCATATGCGGTCTGCTGATGATTTGCCCGAGCCATTTTTTGAGGTTTATCTCGTTGATCCAGGGTTTCGGTTTGTTGGTGCCGTGCCATTATCCAACCTTATTCGAGCCACGCGTGATACGCCTTTGGCAGAATTAGGTGTTGATATTTCTGCTGCTGTTAAACCCGAAATGGATCAGGAAGACGTTGCTTTCATATTCCAGCAATACAATCTAGCTTCTGCGCCTGTTGTTGATGAAGGTGGACGGCTGACAGGTATGATCACCATTGATGATATGGTTGATGTTATTCAGGATGAAAACAAGGAAGACCTTTTGGCGCTTTCTGGTGTGAATGATGGTGGTTCTTATCAGTCTGTCTGGGATGCGGTGAGATCTCGTGCGCCGTGGCTGGGTGTAAATTTGTTCACGGCCTTTCTTGCCTCTGGTGCAATTTCAGTTTTTGAAGAAACGCTTTCGCAAATTATCGCATTGGCTGTTTTAATGCCGGTTGTGGCAGCTCTTGGAGGGAATGCAGGATCTCAGGCCTTGGCTGTTACGGTTCGCGCAATTGCAGAACGGGATTTGCTCGGGCCGCGTGCAGGACGGGCCGTGCGCAGAGAGTTTCTAACTGCGCTTGTAAATGGCCTTGTTTTTTCCTTTGGTGTTGGCCTTATGGCATTGATCTGGTTTAAGGACCCCCAGCTAAGCGGCGTCATCAGTGTTGCTATGTTTTTCACATTCTTATGGGCAGGACTGGCAGGTGTGTTAGTGCCGCTAGGATTGCAAAAATTAGGTGCTGATCCAGCAGTTGCTTCGTCTGTGTTTGTGTTAACAAGTGTTGATATTGTCGGTTTTTGCGCGTTTCTAGGTTTGGCATCTGCTGTTCTGCTTTAAACTCGCCGCAAAAGAGGCACCCTTATTGCATATCTGTAGCTAGATTGCAGGTATAGTAATAAACTTCAGGCCAAACCAATATGACTTTCTCACTTCGTATTTCTCGTTCGGGGCTAGCACTTATCAAGAGCTTTGAAGGCTTTCGTGAACGTGCAACACGTCTTCCTGACGGACGTTGGGTCGTTGGGTATGGCCATGTAAAATCAGCTAGAGAAGGCGTTCGTGTGTCTCCTGAAGACGCTGAAGCATTGTTGATTTATGACTTGAAGCCGATTGAAGAAGCGTTGGAGGATCTTTTATTCTCACCGCTAAATCAAAACCAGCATGACGCTATTGTTTCATTTGCGTCCAATATTTCGCTTGGCCTATTTCGGGACAGTGAAGTGCTTCGTTTCTTGAATTCTGGTGAACATATTCGTGCCGCTCACGCTATGGAAGTTTGGCGCAAAGCGCGTTTGAATGGTCATGTTTGTGTGGTGGATGCTCTCGTGCGCCGCCGGGCAATTGAAAAAGCTCTATTTCTTGAACATCCAGACGGACGCGCAACAGCAGCGACGCCACTGGTTGCTCCTCAAAAAGATGTGAGTGTTTATGATGTTCAAAAAGAACCCGAAATTGAAACTCAAAGTGACGATATTGAGAATATGACGTCTGCTTTAGAGCAGCTTCTCGCAACAGGTTCACCCATTCCTGAGGCTTCCAATCCTTCAGTCGATTTAAAAGAAAACCTTGAGCCAGATTTCAAATTTAATGGCGAATCGGATTTTTCTGAGGGCGTAATACCTGCAAATAAAGTCACGAATACGGATCAGTTTGATACATCCAATTTAGATGATCAGGAAGTTGTGTTTATTGGAGAAACCGATGAAGAGGTTTTTCATGCAATTGGCGTAGAAGTCGATGACGCTTTACAACAAGCTGAACGTAAATTTGCTGAAGAGGCAAGCGTCGAACAAGATGCTGGCAATGAAGATGGCAATATAAATTCGCTCGAAGAAGAGAAGACTGAGCTGACTTCAATCGCGATGGCTGTAAACAAAGTTGAGCGTTTGATTGCGAATGATGATTTGGCGTTAGATGACACTTTTGAAGATGGCTCTAGCACTCAGGACATTGGCCGTAAGTCGGATTCCTTTGTTGCAAACAAAATGGAAGCTGCAAATGACATCGAGTTGTTGGAAACTGAAGAAAAAGTAGAAACACCAGAACAGGTGATTTCAAGTTTATTGGGTGAGCAGGGTGCAAGAGAGGAAGCGCATGCTGCTAAACTTTCTAGCAAGGCGACAACCCCGAAAGAGGCTGCTGATGCTGTAGCTGCTCGTCTTGCAAATATCTTTCAGCCTGAAATTCAAGCTTTGTCAGAAGAAATCAATGATAAGCCGGTTGAACTGGACAGAGATGCTGCAACTAACCAAGAACCAGAACAGAATGCTTGGAATTTATCAGAAACGCTGACGAGAGATAGCTCAGAACAAGAATTGCCACTTACGCGCTCGGTTGATGATGAAGTCAAGAAAACGACAGATAATGGGTATGGTTATGCGGATACTGCATTGCAGCCAGAAGTCGACATTAGAGATGAAATCGGGAACGAGACTTCACTGACGGACGAGCTATCATATGATGTTGGCAGTGTCGGCGAATACAGTGAAAATAAAGCCGGTAAACGTCTTTGGTTAAGCGCGCTTATCGCGTCTGTTGCCGTTATTATATTTGGCATATTCGATTTTTATAAAAAAGCGCAACCTGGCCAAATTGTAAAACAAAGTGATATTGCTTACGGTCCTTTGATGATCGCTATTGGCGGTGTCATATTCCTTATGGCTGCTTATTTTCTTGTGTCGCGTCGGGGCGCAGAGAAAGATGCCGAGTAATTAATGGCATTGTTCGCTTAAGTCGACGTAATCAATGTGCGTGCGATCGGGCCGTTTAATTGGGTAAGTGCCTTTTTGGTCGCGATATAGCCGCGTTCGACAATGTCATCATAAGCTTTCCAGTCGCGTAATTCCGTATCTTCGATATCAGGCGTGATAAGCACATCCGTATATTGTGAACCATCTTTTGGGTCCACACTGACTGTCGCTGCCCGCATTAAAAGAGCTGCGATTGGCGGAGCCGCTGAGAAGCCATGCTTCATTGTCCATCTAAAAAATCCGGGTGGATTGACAAAATCCTGAGGATTTAAACCTCGGTCTGCTTGGGCAACATCCACGCCAATAATTTTACCTCTGTGTAGTTCTCTCATAACATCTGAAGGGAAGTTATTTAGAACACCCCCATCAACTAAAACTTGTTCACCATCGACAATTGGAGGCAAAATTCCCGGTAGTGCAATTGATGCACGCAATGCCTGACGAAGCAAACCTTCGGTATGAATACGAACAGCGCCATGGGTTAAATTGGTGGAAACCGCATAGAAAGGGATTTCTAATGATTCAATATTGATATCCCCAAAGTGTTCTGCCAGCCTTCCATCAACACGGTGACCTTTTACGAGCCCAACGACTGGAAGTGTGTAGTCTGCTAAGGGGTTTGATTCGACAAAGGCTTTGCGGATACGCCTGTCAATTTCATCATCCGACCAGCCAGACGCGACACAAGCAGCTACCACAGCCCCCATCGAGGTGCCGCCTACAAGATCAATAGGACATTTTGCTTCTCTTAAAGCTCTCACTGCGCCAATGCTGGCATATGCACGTGCACCGCCACCAGACATAACAAGCCCCACAGATCGCCCAGCCATGACACGTGCCAGACGTTTACAATCGTCGTCATTGAGACCATCCCAATGGAATATGCGAGACGCTTTTGCAGCATCTCTCCATTTGGCAGGTTCAGCACCAATTCGTGAATTGCCATGATGAAGCAGAATAATATCAACCAATTTGAACTGACGTGTCGGGCTTTCATCATCAGGCATTAATGGGGACGATGGATGGGCGTCTGCTCTGGCAAGAATCCAAATTCTGTCTGCATAGCGAAGGCTCATACGGAACCAATTGCTGTCGCCGATGGCTGTTTTGAAAATAACGATGTCGTGGCGCGCTTCTAGATCATCAAAATATCTTGAGTCTTTGTCAGCATCGCTTTCATCGACGATTTTGACTTTGAAAGATAGGTTTTCCAGTTCTTTAGCGAGCGCCTTAGCTCTTAAATCAACGTCAATCGTGGGTGATGTCGCCATGAGAGCAAAGACGCGTGGTTCAGCGCGTCTTGGTTGTTTGCGGCGCGATTTTCTGAGGCGCAGTAATAATACGCGCGTGAGGCGTTCCAGCAGTCCCGGATTAGACTTGATGAGCTTCATAAATCCTTGGCGCGTGAGACGAACAAGCTCTGTGTCTCGAAGGGTGTACACATCGTTTTGATGGTTTTCACCGGCAACAAGCGCTATTTCACCAACAGGCTCGCCTGTACGAATATGACCAAGAAATTCGGACCGTCCATCACTCTTGGGGGTAAATGCTCCTAAAGAGCCTGAAATAACAAAATAGATAGCATCGGCGGGCGCACCGGCGGCGAATAATTGCTGACCGCCTGGAACGGAAAAATGAGCCATGTCATTTTCAAGGAGTTTCAGCGTTGATTTGGGCACATCCTGAAGAAAGGGGAGCCCGTCCAATATCGTTTGGCTGAGTTTGTTTTCTCGACTAGGTAACAGGCCCATATTTCACGCTCGTATCAATTTAAGACGGCTCTAACTTTTGAGAGTCTTGTTGTCGAATGAAGTTTACACGACAAACCCAAACAAATTGACACCAAGAATTTCAAATTATTCATCGGCTTTTTTATTAAAGCGAATTAACTGCGCCCAAATGGCACTGGTGGTAATGCTGTTGGCGGGTATAGGGTGCATAAAGATGCATATTCACGAAAGGGAGTCTTCCATGTCCACTTATGAGCATATTGAGCTTGATGTTTCGCGATTGGGCGTTGCGGTTATCCTGATCAACCGTCCTGAGCAGCACAATGCTTTTAATTCGTTGGTTGTCGAAGAGTTGAGTGATGCAATTGATCTTGTATCCAAGACAGTAGAAGTCCGCTTTGTTATTTTCAGGGGAGCGGGAGATGTTTTCTCTGTTGGCGGCGATAAAGAATGGACCAAAGCTGCAATCGACTACACCGAAAAAGAAAACGAAGAAGATGCGCTGGCCATGGCAAATATGCTTCGTAAATTATACGAAATGCCTCAATTGACCTTGGCTATGGTGCATGGTGATGCACGGGGCGGCGGTGTGGGCATTGTCGCTGCTTGTGATATTGCTATTGCCAGTAAAAATGTCGGTTTTAGTTTTCCTGACGTTGCGCGAGGTATTCTACCGGCAACAATTGCGCCTTTTGTCGTTGAAGCTATTGGGCCGCGCTGGGCCAAAGCGTTATTTCTAACTGGTGAAACTTTCGATGGTGATTTCGCGGAACAGATCGGCCTTGTTCAATATGCTGTTGAAGATGAGGCAGAGATGGAAAATCTCGCTGAATATATGGCATCACTCGCATTTAAAGCTGGTCCTTCAGCCCTTGCGAATACAAAAGCTCTCATCTCGCACGTATTAGAAGAACCTATAGATTCTTCATTGATGCATTCAGTTGCACGCTTGAGTGCAAAACAGCGAGCCTCTGCGGAAGGAATAGAAGGTCTGACTGCAGCTGTAGAAGATCGCTCTCCTAGCTGGGCTAAAAGTGAAGACGAATAATTTGCCCATGTGTTGTTATGAAAATCACCTTTTTTGGACGTAATTTCGTGCAAAGGCTGGTGTGGAGAAGAGCTTCTTCGGAAACCTTTCCTTAGGAGCTTTTTTCTATTCTGGGATCAAAATTTCCTGAACCGGTTTGCTGAGAAAGTCGTAAAATGGGGTTGGTGAGTGCATTTTTCTATTTAGCTGGAGCGCAAATCACTCCTATTGAAGCGTTAAATATCGCTTTGCTTGATGCAGAACCTGTTCCTTCTATGCGGGCTGCTTTTCGTGCATCCATATCTAGTTCTGGCGCAGTGCGAGAAATAGAATACGACCCGTTAAAACCATTGAGCCGTCGCTTTCGTATTAGCCGGCGTGTTGGGGTTGATGAAGAATTGGACGCAATTGTAGATGATTGGGCGCGGGAAGTTCAGCCTGATGTGCGTTTGTTTGCTGATGATTTGCGTTCTAGTTTAGGGCAGGGAAATATCGTTCAAACGGCGGATGGCTGGAATGTGCAATTTCAGCACAAGCTTTCAAATAATGACGGTCCGGTAGATGCGTTAGTCTCACAACAAATGGTCGGCGGTTTAAATCTGGATGCGAATACAGGGCTTTTGTCGCGCCTTGAATATTCGATCAATAAGCCATTCAAAACACCAGAAGGTGCGTGGGTGGATAGCTATAGGCAAGTCTATAGCTTTGGTCGATCTGAGCAATGGGGCGTCACTTTTGTCACTGGATATGATCTTTACGCGCGTGGTGGGCGTTTTGGTGTTAAGGGTGAGCGGACATTTTCTGTGAAGGTGACGGATGTTGCGTTTTCTCTCGCTAGCGATGCCAATCAGCAATTAGAGTCAAAACGTATCCCCACAAATTAATCATATGAGGGGCTGGCCTTTAAAAAGAGTCGCTCTATTTATATGTGATGGCGCTTCACATGATCAAACTCGCTGCCGGTGCTGAATCTATTGAGAGTTTCACCGAGTGGCAACAACACGTTATGCAACAACGCAGAGCGGCAGGCTTATCTGCCAATCCCGTGCATGAAACGCGGATGATGCCCAAGCGAGGTGCTGAGATTATCAATGGTGGCTCGATGTATTGGGTCATCAAGCATAAAATTTGTCTGCGCCAGCGTATTATCGAGATTGAACGCGTTGAAATCGAGGGGGCACCAAAATTCTGCCTCATCCATTTTGATCCAGAGCTTGTGCCTGTTCATGTGAAGGTGAAACGCCCGTTTCAGGGGTGGCGCTATTTGAAAGACTCTGATGTGCCACCAGATATTAGCCCATCCTCGCCGGCACCTGCAGATACGCCAATTCACCTTGAATTAGCGCTAAAAGAAGCGGGTGTTTGGTAGCGATTAATTGCGAGACAGAGGTAGATTGTCGATCAAACGCGTCTTGCCCATCCAGGCAGCTGTGAGGATGCGTGCATCAACACCTTTTTTCAGCGTATCTGTTCCGAGGTCTTCCAATGAGCTTGCATCTCTGACGGCGACATAGTCGATTGGGCCAAGGCCTGCTGCTGATATATCTTGAATAGCTTGATCTATTGTGGTTGAAATTAGGCTACCATTTTCAATGGCTTGTGCCGCTTTTCGCAGAGCTTGAGCAAATTTTCCAGCTTTTTCGCGGTCTTCAGGCGAGAGATATCTATTGCGAGAAGACATCGCCAAACCATCTGGTTCACGCATTGTTTTAGCACCAATGACTTTAATCTGCATACCCAGATCTAATGTCATGCGTTTGATGATTTGAAGCTGTTGATAGTCTTTTTCACCAAAGACTGCGATGTCTGGTGCAACATGGGTAAATAATCTGGAGACAATGTTTGTGACACCGCCAAAGAAATGCGGGCGGTGCTCGCCTTCAAGGATTTTAGACAGGTTTTCAACATATACCTGTGTGCAATTTCCTTCAGGGTAAAGATCTTTAGCAACAGGGCAGTAGACTGCATGACAGCCTGCTGAAGTGAGCTTTTCTAGATCTTCATCCATAGTGCGTGGATAGCTGTCAAAATCTTCGTGCGGCGCAAATTGAGTCGGGTTTACAAAAATAGAGACGATGACGCTGCTGCTATGGCGTTTGGCTTCTTCCACCAATGATATGTGTCCAGCGTGTAGAGCGCCCATGGTTGGAACAAATCCAATGGTGTTGCCAAGGCGTATTTGTTCAATTCGCCAGTCGCGTAATTCTGAAGGTGTCTTTAGGACAGTTATCGTGTTATTTTTGCTCATGAGGCGAAGCGTTAATTTCTTTTGCCAAAATTATCAAGAAGTGATCGTAAAATGCTGGTTTTCTGCTACCTTTCTCAATGATGTGTTAACCACGTTGAGCGAAATTGGTCTTATGAAAATAAATTTGCTCCATATTCTTCGTGTTTCGGTTTTCTCTGTAGGCGCTATCGCTTTATCAGCGTGCACCCGCATTTCCGGATCTGGTGAAACTTCATATGTAGATGATGGTCTTCGACAAGACCCTCCTGAAGGTGTTTTGATCCCCAAAGATCTACGCAGCTACCAACCGACTGATGAGTTGGCTATGGTCGATGAAATCGAATCCAAGGTTCAGGCTTTGAATGTTGAACTTAAGACGCTTCGCAGTGCGCTTGAGATCATGCAGCCTGTGGATGAAGCTGCGCTAAGCTATAGCGATGCAAATTACTCAGCTGCGCCGGAGCCTATTTCTGAAGCTGCTCAACATACACCTTCTGCTTCGACACCTATGATTGATGTGTCCGAAGCGGAAACTCAGTATGATGAAGCACCTGAAATGGAAAACGGGCAATCATTGTTTAGATATGCAGATCTTGGACTTTACCCAACACAGGGTGCGGCATCTGCTGATTGGAACCGCCTTGAAGGTGAGCTAGACCTAGAGGAACTTACGCCATTCTATGATGAAGTTGGCGGCGGTGTACGTTTATCCACAGGACCTTTTGCAAATGCAGAAGATCTTACCGAAGTATGTGTTGATCTAAGCCGTGTAGCTGGGGCATGTGAACCGTCCGACGACGGAAGAACGCTTCAATAGTATAATGCGGATTGTGGAGTAACAGGTATGGCAACAGAGTTGGCTGAACAAGCGGGCGCTGGCAAATCAGCCGGCAATCGTTTAGCACACGTCATTGTCATCGGTAATGAAAAGGGTGGCGCAGGTAAATCAACTGTGGCCATGCATCTTTCTGTGGCCCTTATGCGTATGGGGAAAAAGGTCGGATTTCTTGATCTTGATGTCCGTCAACGTTCCATCTCGCGCTATCTTGAAAACCGTATTCGCTGGAATCAAACATCGGGTGGAAATCTACCCGTGCCCGAGACTGTTCGTATTGATGCAAGTCAGGCACGTGACCTTGATGCAGCTGAGTTAGAAGAGGCTGAGCGATTTGAAGGCAGTATTAAGCGTTTGTCTCAGACATGTGACTTTATACTCGTAGATAGTCCGGGGGGGGATACATTTTTGTCCCGCATGGCGCATTCATCTGCTGATACCTTGATTACACCGCTAAATGATAGTTTTGTTGACTTTGATCTTTTGGGGGATATCGATCCTCAAACTCTAGAAGTCGTGCGCCCAAGTTTTTATGCCGAGCAAGTTTGGGATTGTCGCAAACGCAAAGCAAAAACAAGCCGTAAGCCGATTGATTGGGTGGTGATGCGTAATCGCATGTCACCTCTTGATGCGCGTAATAAGCAGCGCGTGGGTGAGGCTTTGGACAATTTGGCTCGCCGTATTGGATTTCGGATTGCACCGGGATTATCTGAGCGTGTGATCTATCGTGAGCTATTTCCAATGGGGTTAACTTTGCTTGATCTGACTGAGGCTGGATCAAATGTTGCCTTCACGATGAGCCATGTGGCGGCGCGTCAGGAAATTCGTGATCTACTTATCGTGCTGAAATTGCCCGGTATGGAAGGCGAAGAAATTTCTTTCTGACCCAGCAAAATATGTTTGATTGCATAAGCTGAGCATTTGCCTTTTGAGCAAATCGCCCTCTAGTATGTGCCTCTAAAATTAAAGGGGTGGATATGAAAACTAGAATTTTGTTGAGTTTGATCTGTGTTGGTTTATTGGCATATTGTGCCAAAGTGGGTGTGACAACGCCGCCTTTAATCCATGTGCAAGCTGAGCTTTTTGATCAAGAAAATACAGAAACTCTAGGTTTGGTTCAGGCTCAAAACACTGAAACATTTACTATTTTTGAGCCCAAAGAAACAGATTATCGCTATAATAATGGCGTTGTGCTTTTGCCGTTTAAGGGCAAGCTTTATGCGCAATGGCAGTCTTCTAGCAAAGATGAAGATGGGCCTGAAACTGAAGTTAAATTCAGTGTTTCAGATGAAGGAAAAAATTGGTCTCTCCCAGAAATTTTAGCTCCAGCGCGTGAAAATGCGATTGTGACCAGTGGTGGGTGGTGGACAGATGGTGAAACGCTGATCGCTTATATCAATGTTTGGCCAAGTTTTACCTATGAAGATAGAAGCGGATACACTGAATACATTTCCAGCAAAGATGGTGTGGTCTGGAGTGCTCCGCAGCGTGTGCTTGATATAGACGGTGTGCCGGTAAACGGGGTTATTGAACAAGACGCTCATACGACAAGGACTGGCCGGATTGTAACGGCTTTTCACACATCACCAGGCCTGCATGTGAAGCCTTTTTACACGGATGACCCATTGGGAATAACGGGTTGGACGCAAGGTGAATTTGAGAATTTGCCAACGACAAAAGCTGTTAGCCGCGAAATTGAACCGAGCTGGTTTTCGCGCCCGAATGGGGATCTTGTTATGGTGTTTCGGGATCAAGACAGTAGCTATCAAACGATTGTTTCTGTTAGTGAAAATGATGGCGTGAGCTGGACAGATCCTGAGCTTGCCGCGTTTCCTGATTCTCGCTCGAAACAGAGTGCTGGCAATTTGCCAAATGGTGATGTGTTCCGCGTCAATAATCCACGCAATACCAAGATAAGGTCGCCTTTGGTTGTATCTTTGAGCAAAGATGGTGTCGTTTTTGACAAAGCGTGGCTGCTGCGCGGCGGCGGCGATGATTTGCAGGCTTTGCGCTATGAGGGAAAATACAAAAGTATTGGCTATAGCTATCCCAAAAGCGTGATCTGGGGCGATTATCTTTATGTGGGATATGCGACTAATAAAGAGGATGTTCAAATATCCAGAGTGCCTTGGAAGAATTTGTAGGATCGATTTATCAAGCGGAGGATAAACCATACCAGAATTTTTCACACCGACGGTTTATGCAATTCCCTTTTTCCTTGTGACATTGGTGCTGGAATGGTGGGCAGTGCGAAGCAAACGCGTGCGTGGGCGGTATGAAACCAAGGATGCGATAACGTCAGTTTCTCTAGGAATTGGCAATCTTATTGTTGATACAGTGACGGGTTTCTTGGCAATTGCTGCGCTTTTAGTGGTGTGGGAGTATCGAGTTTTTGAGCTTCCAGTGACGTGGTGGAGCTTTATTATTGTGTTTGTGGTGACGGATTTTGTCTATTACTGGAAACACCGTTTTGGACATCGCATGCGCTGGTTTTGGATGTCGCATGTCACGCATCATTCTTCGCAGCATTACAATCTGACGACGGCATTACGCCAACCATGGTTGGGACCATTTACCGGATTATTTGTGATTGGTGCGCCATTGATTTTTCTGGGTGTGCATCCTGCTTTTATGGCGTTCGCGATGAGCTTTAATTTGGTTTATCAATATTGGATCCATACAGAAGCGATTGATAAAATGCCCAAATGGTTTGAAGCCATTATGAACACACCGAGTCATCACCGTGTGCATCATGCGACCAATCCCCGATATTTGGATATGAATTATGCGGGTGTGTTTATCATTTGGGACAAGATGTTTGGTACATTTACACCGGAATTGAAAAGCGATCCTTGCGTGTATGGTCTGGTGAAGAATGTGGAATCCTATAATCCGCTTTATCTGGCTTATCATGGGGTGATGGAGTTTGTTTCAGACTGTATAACTGATGGATTGCGCCCTGATAGATGGGTGAGGCGAATGTTTAATCCGCCCGGCTGGCAGCCTGATGGTTCTGGCAGCACAAGTGAAACGCTTAAGCAAGAATGGCTGAATGCGCAGACAGAAGATGCCGATTTGTCAAAGTTGGTATGATGAAAAAATCGTATTGACCTAGAGTGCACTCTAGCCCGTAGAAGCCATTTATTCGAGACAATGAGAGTTTAAATGAAAATCGGTAAACTGGCGCAAATATCCAAAATATCTGTGCATGCGATTAGATATTATGAAAAAATAGGTCTGCTACCGAAAGCGCGCCGTGATCAATCTGGTCAGCGTGAATATGAAGAGTCTATTCTGGTATGGATTGGTTTTTTATCGCGTTTAAAAGCAACGGGCATGTCTATCAAGGATATGCTGATCTATGCCAGATTACGCGAGCAGGGCGATGCCACCCAAAAAGCAAGGCAGGATATTCTCATCCAGCACCGTGAAAAAGTGGCAGCTGAGCTTGCCGAGCTTCATGTTTCTCTTGGTGTCCTCGATGAAAAGATCGCCCTTTATGGCGCGATGATATCTAAAGAGGAAAACAAAAATCATGGGCATTTCCAAGACGGATAATGACAATAACCGTTTAGCGCGCGGTATGGAGGCTATTGGAATCGTTGATGGCGAAGCGGGCAATCAGGTGGTTGAGGCGATGGCAGATATCATGCCGGATTTTGCGACCCAGTTGATCGAAAATTTTGGTGATATCTACACACGGCCCCAGCTAAATCTGCGTGAGCGTGAGATCGCAACGATTGCAGCTTTGACTGCAATTGGTCATGCAATCCCGCAATTGAAAGTGCATATCCAAGCTGGCCTGAATGTGGGGCTGAGCGAGCACGAGATTACAGAAATCATGATGCAGATGCATTTGTATGCGGGATTTCCGGCGGCTATCAATGCAATGTTTGCAGCCAAAGAGGTTTTTGCTGCACAAAAATCCTCGTCATGACAGAGCATACGAAGGTATCAGATTTTGAATTTTAAATAACCAGAGTAAGGGCACGAGGCACGCTTATTTTTGGCAGTATTAGTCTATAAATTGCTGGTCCCGATCCAAACACGGGATGCCAGCGATAGTTTGGGCCGCAAATAAGCATGCCTCGTCTCGTGATTTTTCTTTTGGGGCGTTTAGCAAAAAGGCGTTTAAGCCTTGGAGTTTTTGACTCTCTTTTTGGAAATGTCACCCGATTTGAAAAAATCACTTTGCCAATCCCAACACGTCCGGTCGCGAGCCGCCCTCAAGGATTGAGCGCTTAATATGGCGCAAGTTTTCAGGGACGGGGATAAGTTTTGCGTTATCCGATACTTCTAATTATATGCGAGGTGAAAATCCAGCTTGGAAAATGGGACCGCTGGCAATCTTGCGACCCATTGTTATGCAAGGTTTTTCGATTGTGATGTGCAGTATGTATGCAAAAGCAATTGAGAGCGGATAGGCGAGAGTAAACTCTAGCATCATTGAGTTTTCTAAGCCGAGTTTATCAATACCAATTTCCACAGCATTTAAGACGAGCACATGTGTGAGATAGATTGCAAATGTGAGTTTTCCTGCCCATGCAAGCGGAGAAAAGGATAATATTCGGGAAGTTGGGCTATCTTCATTAAACCACAAACTAGCAACAAGTCCGGCACCACAAAACGACATGGCTAAATTCCAGATATTGACCATCGGAAATATGAGTGACGCTATGTATGTGAGGACCATCAGGCCGACACAAATAGAAGCAATTTCGCTTTTTTTGAATATGTCTATCAGGTGTGGTTTGTTTTTTACGATGATGGCCAGCAAAGCACCAAAAGCCAACCCAAAATAGCCGCGAACAAAAAAGCTTTCACCATTGGACGCAAAGAGTAAGCCGCCAATGATAAGTGCGGATATAGTGAATGCCCAGAGGGGTTTTTTGAGCAAGAAAAATAGAATGCATGGCCAAATAATATAGAATTTTTCTTCTATGCCGAGTGTCCATGCGTGTAGAAAGGAGTTGCCTGCCTCTACTGGTCTAAACTCACTATTGAAAGAGGCGATGTAAGGAAGAGCATTGAAAAACTCGTGTTGTTTTTCGGGTTGCCCTATGCGCGCCAAGAGTTCGGAAGCACAAAAATAGATGAAAATGGTGAAGGCGTATAAAGGGACAATTCTAAAGAAACGTCTGATATAAAAAGATTTTAGATTGATTTTTTGGTCTTGCGATGAGTCGCGCAATAGAAGCCAAGTGATTAGCCATCCACTGAGAGCGAAAAAAATATCTACGCCAAATGAGCCATCTATGTAACTTGGTACGAATGAAATGTGATTGAAAATTGTGAAAATAATACAGATAGCCCGCAAGCCATCTAGCGCGTTTCTATACTTTACCATTTGCCCCAACCCATAATATGCGTGCAGTCTTAATTTGTACGCATAGTTCATCGCATATTAGGCAGGTTCAAACAACACATAAACTCAGAGTTGTTCGTTTTGGCGAGTGTTGGGAATTAAATGCTATTCAGCGGAGCCTTGCTCTAGGTCGATTTCATCGGTGCTGAAGCTGTCCATTTCATCAAGTGCATAATGGTTGAGGTCATCTGTTGTTAGGCCGCGCAATTCGTTAAAAGCAATGCGGGTTGTGATGCTTGGTTTCTCATCTTCACCTGTTGCGATAACATCAAATGCAGCTTCTAAAAGGTCTGTGACGTGAGCGTTGCGTGATTTGGATGTTGCGCCGCCCAGCATGACAGCGATAACGCGGTGTCCATCGCGCTCAGCAGATGCGAGTAGGTTAAAGCCTGATGCGCGGGTATAGCCTGTTTTGATGCCATCTACACCGCGAACAGATTCAAGAAGTTTGTTGTGGTTTTTGTAATTAGCTCTGCCGTATTTAAACTCTGTCGTGGAGAAATAGTCATAATAATCAGCGTGATCACGCAACATGGCTTCTCCCAATATCGCAAGATCATGTGCTGTTGAGAGTTGGGCGGCGTTTGGCAGGCCAGAAGCATTTTTAAAGCGTGTGTTTTTAAGACCAAGTTGGCGCGCTTTGGCTGTCATCAATGCCGCAAAACGTGTTTCTGATCCACCAAGGCGTTCGGCGATTACAACGGCGACATCATTGGCTGATTTTGTGACGAGTGCGTTGATGGCTGTTTCGACGCTGATTGTTTCGCCCGGCTTTAGATAAAGCTTGGAAGGGGGTTGTTTAGACGCTTCACGTGAAATTTTTAGTTCGTCGGTTAGCATTAGTTCGCCTGCTTTTAGCGCATCAAACACCATGTAAAGTGTCATCACTTTGGTGATGGAGGCTGGAAAGCGTGGATCATCCGCATTGCGAGAGTGAAGCACTTTAGCGGTGTCGATATCGATCACATAGGATGCGTATTTTTCTGCGCTCGCGGGTGCGATAACACATAGAGACAGGGCCAAAGCTGTGATGAGCTTTTTGATTAGACCAGAGAATGCGGACGAAAATGCCATGTCTGTTATGATCCTGTTTATCGAAAACGACGTATTTCAAGATTGATGTTAGGCTGCATTCATTGAAGTGTGGTTAACTGAATATAATTTGTAGGCCAAAATTGATCAAAGAAATGTTATCTGAATGTTAAATCTAAAAACGATGACACTGCCGAAAACGCCAAACACTTATTTATTGGCACCCGAGGGCTATTGTCAGAATGCGCAACCTAACGGGGCGGCTCCTGTTTATGCTGGAAAAACACCTGCCCAGCTCAAGGTCGAATTTGTGCGCGCAATTGAAAATGAGTCAAGGCTGTCCGTATTAGAGGATGAGGAATTTTGCATGGAGCTGCGCCAGAGAACACCTTTAGTCGGCTGGCCAGACTATATAAGCGTTTGTTTTTTAGAAGCAGATGAGGGTGGCTCAACCTTGGCAATCTATTCGCGATCTAAATATGGGCGAAAAGATTTTGGTGTAAATCGCAAACGAATTGAACGATGGCTGGATTTACTTGGTAATAAGTCTTAGATTGGGATTGCACAATATTGTGGCTTCCCTCTTACATTGGGAGAGTATCTTCATATCTATTGTGTATGATTAAAGCGTTCTGAACTTTTTATTTGTTTGGAGCAATGTGATGTTGGTTAGATTTCGATAGGTTTATGTCAGACGATAATACCCCAACAGGCCCCGACGATGAGACGGGCGTCGCAACACGGACAGAGACAAAGACAAAACGTCCGTCTTTGTACCGTGTTTTAATATTGAACGACGACTTCACCCCCATGGAGTTTGTTGTTCTCATTCTTGAGCACTTCTTCAACAAGACTCGTGAAGAAGCGACAAAAGTCATGCTCCATGTCCATAATACAGGCGTGGGTGTGTGTGGAGTGTTCACATATGAGGTTGCTGAAACAAAAGTGGCGCAAGTGATGGACCTTGCCCGCAGAAGTGAGCATCCTCTGCAATGTACGATGGAACGCGAAGAGTAGAGGTTACCAAATGCCTTCAATGACCCCCAGCCTAGAACGTGCGCTTGAAAAAGCGTTACATCTTGCGTCTGACCGCAAGCATGAATATGCCACGCTTGAGCATTTGTTGTTTGCGCTGACAGAAGATGAAGATGCTTCGGAGGTCATGCGCGCGTGTAAGCTGGATATAGACAAGCTACGCGGCGACCTAAATGATTATATGGATGAAGAGCTTAATTCTATCGTCGTTGACGATGATGAGCATGTGCATCCGACAGCGGCTTTCCAGCGCGTTGTTCAGCGTGCGGTTTTGCATGTTGAAAGCTCTGGCCGAGATGAAGTGACAGGTGCCAATGTGCTTGTGTCTATCTTTGCCGAACGTGAAAGCCACGCTGCTTACTTCCTGCAAGCTCAGGATATGACACGCTATGATGCGGTCAATTACATTTCACACGGTGTCGCGAAAAAGCCGGGCATGTCTCGTTCGAGACCTGTGGATGGTGCTGGTGAAGATAAAGACGAAACAGTTAAATCTGGCGGTGAAGCGCTACAAGCTTACTGTGTTGATTTAAATGAAAAAGCACGTTCTGGCAAAACTGACCCTTTGATTGGGCGTCAGCTAGAAGTAGACCGCTGTATTCAGGTATTATGTCGTCGCCGTAAAAATAACCCATTGCTGGTTGGTGATCCCGGTGTTGGTAAGACTGCAATTGCAGAAGGTCTTGCTAAGCGTATTGTGGATGGTGAAGCCCCTGAAATCCTTGGGGAGAGCATTATTTACTCTTTGGATATGGGTGCTTTGCTTGCGGGTACACGCTATCGCGGTGACTTTGAAGAGCGTCTGAAACAGGTTGTTAAAGAGCTAGAAGAACAGCCGCGTTCTGTGTTGTTTATTGATGAGATTCACACGGTTATCGGTGCGGGTGCGACATCTGGCGGCGCGATGGATGCTTCCAATTTGTTGAAGCCAGCGCTTCAATCTGGTGAGCTGCGTTGTATGGGGTCTACGACGTATAAAGAATATCGTCAGCACATTGAGAAAGATCGTGCTTTGGCGCGTCGATTCCAAAAGATTGATGTTGTTGAGCCAACCGTGGCGGACTCCATCAAGATTTTGCAAGGTTTGAAATCTCGTTTTGAAGATTTCCACGGCCTTAGATACACCAATGATGCGATCAAGACAGCGGTGGAGTTGGCGGCACGTCACATCACTGACCGGAAATTGCCGGATAAAGCGATCGACGTGATTGATGAAGCGGGTGCAAGCCAATGGCTGCAACCTGAATCAAAACGTCGTAAGCAAATTGGCACAAAAGAGATCGAGCAAGTGATTGCGAAGATGGCTCGTATTCCATCTAAGCAGGTCAATAAAACGGACGAGCAGGCGCTTAAGTCTATCTCGGCTGATTTGAAGCGTGTTGTTTACGGACAGGACGATGCCATTGCTGCGGTGTCTGATGCCATTAAGCTGGCGCGTGCTGGTCTGCGTGAAGCCAATAAGCCGATTGGGTCTTACTTATTCTCGGGTCCAACCGGTGTGGGTAAAACTGAAGTTGCGCGTCAATTGGCGTCCATTCTAGGTGTCGAGCTTTTACGTTTTGATATGTCTGAATATATGGAGCGTCACACTGTTTCGCGTTTGATCGGTGCACCTCCGGGATATGTTGGATATGATCAAGGTGGATTGCTGACAGATGGTGTGGATCAACATCCTCACTGTGTGTTGCTGCTAGATGAGATTGAGAAAGCGCATCCTGAATTGTTCAACATTCTCTTGCAGGTGATGGATAATGGATCGCTGACAGATTCAAACGGTAAGAAGATTGATTTCCGTAATGTGATTTTGATCATGACAACCAATGCGGGTGCATCGGATGCTGCCAAAGAAGCCATTGGTTTTGGGCGCGGCAAACGTGAAGGCGAAGATGAAGAAGCAATCAAAAAGCTCTTCACACCGGAATTCCGCAACCGTTTGGATGCGATCGTGCCATTCTCGCCATTGGGTGAGGAAGTGATTTCTCGCGTTGTTGATAAATTCATCCTTCAACTTGAAGGTCAATTGTCTGACCGTAATGTTGATATCGTTCTAACTGACAAAGCGCGTGCTTGGTTGGCAGAGCGCGGTTATGACAAAGACTATGGAGCCCGTCCGCTATCACGCGTTATCCAAGAGCATGTGAAGAAGCCTATGGCTGAAGAACTGCTATTTGGTAAGCTGAAAAAAGGCGGTGTGGTGACCATTGATGTGGATATCAAAGACACGAAAAAACTGGCTTTCATTTATGAAGAGGACACACCGAAATCTTCTAAGAAGTCAGAAGAGCCAGAATTGACTGACTAATCCTTGTCACTATTTCCATGTGACAAATAAGGGTATTCCGGTTTTCTAGCTTTTAAGTTAGATAGAGGCTAATAGGTTTTGGGCGAGGGCAGTGATGCTCTCGCCCGAATGTTTTGAACTGATCAATTTTAGACTGAAACAAACACAATGACCCAGATTATCGTCGCCGCACTTTATCACTTTGCTAAGCTTCCAAATTATGAAGAGCTGCAGGTGCCCTTGCTGGCCGCGTGCGAGGCTGCGGGCACGAAGGGGACATTGCTTCTGGCCACTGAAGGCATTAACGGAACTATCGCTGGTAGCCGTGAGGGTATTGATGCTGTGCTTGCGCATATTCGCTCTATTCCTGGGCTTGAAGCCACTGAGCACAAAGAAAGCTTTGCGAAAGAGATGCCTTTCTTGCGGATGAAAGTGCGCCTGAAAAACGAGATTGTGACGATGGGTGTGCCGGGCACGGACCCAAGCAATATTGTGGGAACATATGTTGATCCAGAAGACTGGAATGATTTGATCGCGCAAGACGATGTGATTTTGATCGACACGCGCAATGATTATGAGGTGCAGATTGGCACGTTTAAAGGCGCGGTGAACCCGAAAACGACGACTTTCCGCGAATTTCCTGAATGGTTTGAGAAATTCCAACGCACGCACAATAAGCCAAAAGTGGCGATGTTCTGCACGGGTGGTATTCGCTGTGAAAAATCGACGGCTTTGGCCAAGGATATGGGCTTTGAAGAAGTGTTTCACCTGAAAGGCGGCATTCTAAAATATCTTGAAAATGTGCCAGAAGAAAAATCAACCTGGGAAGGTGAGTGTTTTGTCTTTGACCAACGTGTGTCGGTGAAACACGGCCTTGAATTGGGCAGTTATGATCAGTGTTTTGCCTGCCGTCGGCCAATCACGCGCGCCGATATAGACAAGCCTGAATTTACCAAAGGCGTGTCTTGTCACCAATGCTATGACGAATATTCACCAGAGAAAAAAGCAGCATTTGAAGAACGTCAAAAGCAGATTGAGTTGGCAAAAAAACGCGGCAAATCACATGTTGGGCAAGATCTGACCGCCGAACGCGTAGCAGCACGTCTTGCGGCTGAAGAGGCGAGATTAAAGTCTATCGCTGGGAAAGAATCTGCTGGGGAGTAGAAGCTAGCCATTGTCTTTAAAAATGTAAGAGAGCATAAAAATGCGAACACATCGGGATAGATCTTCTGAGTCAGCAAATGCCTTTTTAAGCTCTTTAATGGCATTCCAAACGAACTGGCAGCTTCCTAGAAAACAAATATTTGTCTGGAGGGGCGTAGGTGATGCGATGAAGCACTCGCTTGTGCCTACAGCCCTTCGCCCTGAAAATGCTGAACGTTTATTAAAATTGGCTGATTTACATGAAAATTCAATTTATTGTGGTCTCAATGAGAATTTGAAACAGGTGTATTTAGAGTTTCGAATAGTCGAGCGATTTTTAGCCATCGCTGATAGGGCTGGGTTGGCCGTTCCAGAGCTACCTGTGTTCTTTAGAGAAGCATTTAACGAGTTTGGCAATGCTGAGAGGAATGATCAGTTTCAGGAAGTAGTTCAAAATTGGCCTCCCCAAGAATTAGTCCCCATCATTGCTTTAGCCCAACATTACGGATTACCGACCAGATTATTAGATTGGTCATACGATGTTCTCACAGCTGCTTATTTTGCTGCTGAAAGTGCGTTAGCATTAATGCGAGATGACCCCTCCAAAGATCCTAGCAAGCATACACTCGGAGTGTGGATGATGAATCCATATGATGTAAAAGAAGCAGTGCTTTTAGAAGAAGATACAAACAAAGATTTATTGAGGGTTGAGGTTTCGTCACCACCTAAATATCAAAATCCTAATCTAATGGCACAAGCGGGCTTGTTTACATGGGTGTCAGGGAAGTGGGCTCAACAAAAACTTGTAGTCAGTCGTCCTTTGGATGAATTGGCAAATCCGATAATCAAAGACAGATCGCCTACAAACCGTAAAGTAGGCACATTTATATTATATGAGTTACCTTGGACCGAAGCTGATGAATTGTTATCAAAATTGTTTAATTTGGGAGTCTCGAAAGCCAAATTAGAGCCTGGTTTCGGTGGTGTAGCTCGTACAATGGAGCAACTAGCTTACCTTGAATGGAAGCCGACTTCGTAATAGCATAACAATAACTCAACAGTTCTGCGCTAACCAATATATATTCACTAGCGAAAGATTGCGCCATGACTCGATTTACTTTGATCTCACTTGTTTCAGCAGTTTCAGTTTTTGCGATTGCGGGATGCGCTAAACCTGCCGCAGAGAAGACAGTGCCGCCTGAGGCTGATGTTTCTGAAACAGCCTCGGTTGAAGGTGACGTGACGCGAGAATTGCCGGCGAATGCTTTTGAAATAAAAGGTAGTGATGGAGTTGTGTTGATCGCCGAGCCGCTTGGTCAATTTGAAGAGCCGTGGGCGATGACATTCTTGCCAGATGGCAATCTGCTAGTGAATGAAAAAGAAGGGCGTATCAAGCTCGTCACGGCGGATGGAGATGTGTTGGGGCAGATTGCCGGTGTGCCTGAAAGTGAAGTTGCGGGCCAAGGTGGTTTTGCCGATTTGGCGCTACATCCTGATTTTGAAAACAACAAAAAAGTCTATATTTCCTATATCGAAGCTGAGGGTGATTTATATGGCTCTGTTGTTGAAAGCGGGACGCTGAATTTAACATCTTCGGGCGGTGAGTTGACCGATATTGAGCGTATTTGGACGCAATCGCCGAAAATTGATACGGGGCGTCATTTCAGTCAGCGTTTGCTGTTTGATAAGGATGGATATCTTTTCATTACATCGGGTGATCGCGGTGGACAGACGCCTGCGCAGGATATGAATGGTAATCTTGGAAAGCTTATTCGCCTCAATGATGATGGCAGCCTGCCGGATGATAATCCTTTTGCGGGGCAAGGTGGCATTAAAGAGCAATTTTGGTCCATAGGGCACAGAAATCCGCTTGGTATCGCGATGGATGCTGATGGCCAGATTTGGGAAAACGAGATGGGCCCGCGCGGCGGCGATGAATTAAACCGCATTGTGAAGGGCGAAAATTATGGCTGGCCAGTGGTTTCTGATGGTCGCAATTATTCTATGTTGGATATTCCTGACCATGACACGCGCGATGATTTTAAAACGCCGGCTATTTCATGGGTGCCGTCAATTTCGCCTGGCAGTTTGATCATTTATACAGGTGATGTGTTTGCCGATTGGAAAGGCAATGCATTGATGGGCGGTTTGAGCGGACAGGCGATTGTGCGTGTGTCACTGGATGGCGAGAAAGGCACGGAAGAAGCGCGCTATTCTTGGGATGAACGCGTGCGAGAAATCGAGCAGGGACCAGATGGCGCAATCTATGTGCTAGAAGATGGTTTTGAAGGCCGTCTCCTGCGGATCACGCCAAAGGGATAAGTAGAGCTTGATAAAAAATTAGCGTGTATTATCCATGCGGGATGACACATTCTAATCTTCCTATTCTCTATACTTTTCGACGTTGTCCCTATGCTATGCGGGGGCGTATGGCTTTGCATGTTTGCGGGCAGGCGTTTGAATGGCGCGAAATTTTGTTGCGCGATAAGCCTGCCGCTATGCTGGAAGCCAGCGATAAAGGCACAGTGCCAACCTTAGTGTTGGGCGAAGATAAAGTCATAGATGAAAGCCTAGATGTTATGCTGTGGGCGTTGAGTATAAACGACCCTGAAGGTTGGCTGCCGATTAATGCCATGGACCGCGCTGTCACCTATGATTTGATTGAGCGCAATGATGGTCCATTCAAAGCGCATCTGGACCGTTATAAATACGCCTATCGCTATGATGATGTTGACGGGATTGAGCATCGCACAGCGGGATTTGAAACAATACTGGATCTGGAAAGCAGATTAAAGAATCAAGCCTATCTAGCTGGTGATATTATGGGGCTGGCTGATTATGCGATTTTTCCGTTTATCCGTCAGTTTCGTATTGCGGATATGGAATGGTTTGATGCGCAGGATATACCGCATGTGCATAAATGGCTGCAAGCGGCGATGGCGTCTGAAATTTTCGAGGCAATTATGGTCAAGCGTGCGCCCTGGAAAGAGGGCGACACGCCGATTATTTATCCAGTTGAGCGCTAAAGCTCAGCACGTATTTCTGTCGCGATTGTTTCTAATTCACCCATGTCAGCCATTGTTCCGGCGGCATGTGTACCGATGGATTTGCCTTCTCTACGCGGAATGATGTGAAAGTGGAGATGATAAACGGTTTGGCCGGCAGCTTCACCGTTGAACTGCGTTAGTATAATGCCATCAGGGGCGAGTGCACGCTCCACCGCTTGCGCCACTTTCTGGACGCGCTCCATATAAGGGCCAAGCTTTTCTTGAGGCATTTCAAGGAAGTTGCGGGCAGTGACGCCTTTAGGAATGACAAGCGTGTGGCCGTCTGCTTGTGGGAAGGCATCCATAAAAGCAAGCGCGACATCATCTTCATATACTTTTACCGACGGGATTTCTCCGCGCAGTATTTTGGCAAAGATATTGTCATTATCGTAAGTTCCGTGAAGGCTCATGGTATTTTCCTTTAATCTTCGCTTTTTCGAAATGGTGTTCTTTGGCCTAGATATTCAATATCAGATTCAACTTGTTCGCGTTCATGGGTTAGATATTGAGCGATAGCATCTGAAAAGCTTTCATTGGCGATCCAGTGCGCTGAATATGTGGGGCTTGGTGAATAACCGCGTGCGAGCTTGTGGCCACCTTGTGCGCCGGCTTCAACCCGTTTCAAGCCGTGGGCGATGGCAAAGTCGATGGCTTGATAATAGCAGGTTTCAAAATGCAAACAGGGACGTTGTTCGGAACATCCCCAATAGCGACCATAGAGTGTGTCGGAGCCGATCATATTGAGCGCACCAGCAATGGGGCGATTGTCTTCAGTGTCGCGTGCGAAAACAAGCAATATCTTGTCGCTCATGCGCTGACCTAGAAGGGTGAAAAAATCACGGTTGAGATAGGGGCTGCCCCATTTGCGCGCGCCGGTATCGGTATAATAATCATAGAAGATATCCCAATGCTCGGCGGTGATTTGATCTCCGGTTAGGTGCTCGTAAATAATCCCATCTTGGGCTTGAGCGCGTTCCTTTTTTAGATTTTTGCGTTTGCGCGATGCGAGTACATTTAGGAAGTCGTCAAAATTATTATAGTTGTCATTTTCCCAGTGAAATTGTTGGTCGGTGCGTTGAAGCAAGCTTTGCGCACCTAATTCTTCGTATTCTAGGGCATCAATAAAGTTTATATGCAGTGATGAGAGATTGTTGTCGGACGTCATTTTGACCGCTGTTTGCAGCAATGCATCTTTGACGAGGGTGGCATTGGGGCTGGGAATGCAAAGGCGTCTTCGTCCAGTTACGGGGGTAAAGGGAACGCCTATCAATAATTTTGGATAATAGCGCCCACCAGCACGCTCTAAGGCATCCGCCCATGAATGATCAAAGACAAACTCACCTTGAGAATGTGATTTGAGATACATCGGGCATGCGCCTATCAGCTGGTCATCCTGATCTTTGGCGAGGATGTGGTAAGGGGCCCAGCCTGTTTGTGGTGAAACGCAGCCGGTTTCTTCTAAGGCTTGTAGAAAATCCCAATCGAGAAAAGGATCATAACTTTCACCCTCAGGGTTTGCGATCTTATTCCAGTCGTCTCTATCAACTTCGGAAAGCGCATTTATAATCGAGATTGAAAGCGTGAATTCATCTTTATCCATGAAGCTTTATGTGGAGATGAAACCACGTCCTTTCAATAAAAAATTTGGGTCAATTGCAAACTTTAGTGTTTATTCAAATTCAATTATCGCATCGACTTCAACAGCGACACCCAGAGGCAAAACCGGACAGGCCACAGCTGAACGCGCGTGACGCCCTTTTTCGCCAAATGCTTCGACCATAATGTCTGAACATCCATTGATGACTTGAGGAATGTCTACGAAATCTGGTGAAGCGTTGACAAAGCCACCAAGCTTTACGATGCGCTCAACGCGACTTAGGGATTGAAGCGCTGCTTTCATTTGTGTGATTAGATTTATACCGCACAAACGCGCAGCTGCCTGTCCGGCTTCTAAATCCATGTTTTCACCTAAGCGACCTTTGACGAGACCGTTTGCATCCATAGAAATTTGGCCTGAGATAAATAGCTGGTTTCCAGAAATGACATAGGGAACATAGTTAGCTACGGCAGCGTTTGGTTCGCCGAGTGTAATCCCTAAGCGTTCAAGGCGTGCTTCTGGTGTTGGCATATTTGTCTCCAAGGCAACATATAATTGTCGAAACTGTTGTATTTAACGGATGACAGATACAAGATTTTTTTCAAGATCGACGATAGAAAATGTCTAAGTTAATGTCTCGTTAGCTTAGATTTTTATAAAGTTGTGTTTAATCAGGTGAGATTCGGGTGAATCAGGAATTGAAGACGAAATAGAGGTAAATATAAGCCTGAAGCTGAATGTTTGTTAATTGACTGAATGTTCATGGGTTTTGTGCATAGATAACTTGCATAAAAGTCTTTTTTATCTTGAGCCGTAAAAGGGTGTTTAACCCTATTGGACGAAAATACGGGTTGAGAGTGGGGAATCGCATACGCGGTTTCGCGAGGAGTAGCGACAGATATGGCTGAAACTGCATCGAAAAAAGTCCTCGTCGTCGAGGACAATGAGCTGAACATGAAATTGTTCTGCGATTTGTTGGGTGCGTTCGGTTTTGAGGCTGTTAAGTCTATTGACGGCTTGCGGGCTGTCGAAATGGCAAAAGAAATTCATCCAGATCTCATTATTATGGATATTCAACTTCCCGAAGTGTCCGGTTTGGACCTTGCGCGTTGGATAAAAGATGACGATGTAGTAGGCAATATTCCAATTTTGGCCGTTACAGCGTTTGCTATGCGTCAGGATGAAGAAGACGTGAAAGCTGCCGGTTGTGAAGCCTATATGACAAAACCAATTCAGATGACACCATTTATCAAAATGGTAGAAGAGCTGACCTCTACACGGGGTTCGACCCATTGAGCGCACGTGTACTTGTTGTTGATGATATAGAAGCCAACCGGAAATTATTGTGCGCTAAACTTGCGCATGAATATTTTCAGGTCACGACTGCTGTTGATGGTCTGGATGCAATTGATAAAGCGATTGCAACAGAACCTGATATTATTCTGCTTGATGTGATGATGCCGCGCATGGATGGGTTTGAGGCCTGTCGAGAGCTTAAATTTGACCCTCGCACTGAGCATATCCCTATTGTGATGGTGACGGCTCTCAATGAGCGTGAAGACCGATTAAAAGGTTTGCGCGCTGGTGCAGATGACTTTTTGACGAAGCCAATCAATGATTTGCAATTGCTTTCACGAGTGCGGGCATTGTCAAAGTATAAATTGGTTGCTGATGAACTGCGCAAGCGTGAAGCATCGGGCCGGCGTATAGGTGTGATTGATGTGACGCCAACAGGGCGCGGTGGAAATCCTGCACGTGTACTTGTTGTTGATGATAATGAGCGCCAAGCAGCGAGAATTTGTCGATATCTTGAGACTGACCACAAACCCATGACGCTCGCCAATGCTGGCGCTAAACCGGGCGGTGTGGGTGCGGGCGCAGCGACTGTTGATATTATGGTGTTGTCTCTTGGTGGTGAAAAATATGATGGGCTAAAATTATGTGCCTATCTAAGAAATCTGGAAGCCACGCGTGATTTGCCCATCTTGGCGATAGTTGGTGCCGAAGATGAGGCGTTAGCTGTTCGAGCGCTGGATCTTGGAGCATCTGATATTTTGGTGCGGCCTATTGATCCTGAAGAACTGCTCGCGCGGGTCAAGACGCAGGTGAGTAAGAAGCGATATATTGATTCTCTACGTGCGCGTCTGGATCAGTCTATGGAGTTGGCGGTCACTGATCAGCTAACCGGATTGCATAACCGTCGATATATGGAAAACCAGCTAGAACAGTTTATGAAACGCGCCAATATGGGCGGCGGTCCGGTGTCTATTTTGCTGTGTGACTTGGATCACTTCAAAAAAGTGAATGATGGTCATGGTCACGATGTCGGCGATGAAGTGTTGCGACAATTTTCTGATAGATTGATGCACAATATCCGACCAAGCGATATCGCATGTCGTTATGGCGGTGAAGAATTCATGGTCATCATGCCAGATACGACGATCCAAATGGCACAGCTTACCGCTGAACGTATCCGTGAAAAAGTGGATGGGGCGCCGTTTAGTATCAATAACGGATTGGGCCGTTTGGATGTGACAATGTCGGGTGGTGCATCCGTGACCTTCCCGCCTGATGATAGCGTTGCTCAGCTGATAAAGCGTGCGGATGAAGCTTTGTATAATGCCAAAGAAAATGGACGTAACCGAATCGTCTGTAATTTTGACGGCTTTTAAAACCCGCTGAAACCGCGCTTTGGATTAGTTGGAATTGAAGCATAAAAAAAGGGCTCGGTATTTACCGAGCCCTTTTTTGTTTTGTTCGAAAATAAAATCTTACTTGATTTTACCTTCTTTGAATTCAACGTGTTTACGGATGACTGGGTCGTACTTTTTCAAGACGAGTTTTTCAGTCAAGTTACGCGGGTTTTTCTTTGTTACGTAGAAAAAACCAGTGTCCGCAGTCGAATTCAAGCGAATTTTCACAGTGGTAGGTTTAGCCATTGATCTCTTGCTCTGGTCGAGGCGCGGTTACTCGCGCGTGAAACGGAAAGCGTGCTTAAATCAGTTAGCCCTCGCTTCGTCAAGACCTCTTTCTCAATTGTCTTCATTAGATTGAAAATAAATAGGTAATAACATGCTGGCTTGGCAAATAGTGGAGGTTTTAGGTTCAATTCAGTGAGAATCACATGGGTTTTGAGAGGAGCTGAGTCGTTCAAGATGATTTTTATTCTCCTCCCAGTATGTGAAGAAGGGCGCGTGAGGTATTTCGGGTGTTGTGATCCGCTTGTGAGCTTCTTGGATGGTGAAACGCGTAATGCTGGGAAGATCAAGGTCAGCGATTTGTTCAAAAGTGAACCATTGTAAATCTAGCAATTCATGGCTATCTGCTGGACGTTTTAAGTGGGCCAGAACGACTTCTGATCTAGCTAGAAAGAAACGTGCATCAAAACGTTTAGCGCGATAGGGCGGTGTGATTGCGCGGCCGATAAATTGGATGTTTTTCAGGCTGGGGCGGACAGAATGTCCAAGATAAGCTTTCCAGCTTTCATCTTCTATTGATGATGTGTCGACGGGATGGGCGACATTCTCACCAATAACCAAACCAGTCTCTTCAAAAGTCTCTCGAATGGCTGAAAGAACAAGGCCTGTTGGGGAGGTTTTACTTTTCTGATTTAACAGGGACTGGCAAGTTGGATTGAGCTGATCAAGAGGGGGAATCAATAGATCACACGGGTCCATTCTGCCGCCGGGGAAGACGTATTTATTGGGCATGAAATCATGTCCGCTGGCGCGTTGCCCCATAAGGATACGCGGCTGTGGCCCATCGCTACGAACAAGTATCATTGTTGCGGCGTCGCGCGGCATGACCGGATTGTCCGCGCGGCTTAAATCAGGAGGTGCGTCGTCAAACTGCCCTGGTTTGAAAGTTTTTTCTGTTATGACGACGCTCCTGTCAGCTTGATCTTATTTCTTCTTGCCAGAACGTGACCCATTGGACCGCGCAGATCTATTTGAAGGGCGTTTTTTGCTGCCCTTATTGCCGCGTGGTGGATGGTTTCGACCACGACGCTCACGCTTGGGCTTTACCAGATCTTCGCGTGCCTCACGTGGCTCAGACAGCATTTCAAATAGCAATCCACCTGTAAGCGGCGTTGCTTCCTCAAGCTTTACGAGTACAGGCATGCCCATTTCATAGCGTTTTTCAGAGCCTTCAGCCACAAGAGCAGCATTGTGCTCATCATACAGCCAGTATTCATCAGAGAGACGGGCTGCCGGTATGAAGCCATCAGCACCGCTATCATCGAGCTTCACAAACATACCAGCCTTGGTGACGCCTGCGATACGGCCTTGAAATTCAGCGCCAACTTTTTCAGACATGAAGGCCACTAAATAGCGGTCTGTTGCATCACGCTCGGCTGCCATAGAGCGGCGCTCTGTGGTGGTCAGGTGTTCTGCGATTTCTTCAAGGCGTTTGGACTCAACATCTGATAATCCATCTGGACCAAGGCTGAGCGCCCGAATGAGCGCGCGGTGCACGATGAGATCGGAATACCGACGAATAGGAGATGTGAAGTGCGCATATTTCGCGAGATTGAGTCCGAAATGGCCAAAATTCTCAGGTGCGTATCTCGCTTGAGATTGTGATCTCAACACCATTTCCGAAACAAGGTGCTCGTGTTCTGTGCGTCTTGCTTGTGCAAGTAGGTCGTTAAAGCGTTCTGCTGTTTTTTTCGCGCCGCGTGCCCATTTCATGCCAATGGTTGGCAAGAAGAAACCAAGGGCGAGAATTTTCTCGTCTGAGGGTTCATCATGCACACGATAGATCAGCGGTGAATTTGCTTTTTCTAAGCTTTCCGCCGCACACACATTGGCTTGGATCATAAACTCTTCGATGAGTTTATGAGCGTCAAAGCGGTCTTTGGTGAATACGCCAAGCACTGTGCCGTCTTTATCAAGTGTGACGCGGCGCTCGGGTAGGTCTAGCTCCAATGGTTGGCGACGTGTGCGGGCTTTGCCGACACATTCATAAGCTGCCCATAAAGGCTTAAGGACGGTTTCAAGAAGAGGGCCGGCCTTATCGTCAGGTTTGCCATCAATAGCGGCTTGAGCTTGTTCATAGGAAAGTTTGGCTGCTGAACGCATTGTACCGCGAATAAAGCGGTGGCCAATTTTGTTACCATTTGCAGAAAAACGCATTTCAACCGCGAAAGTTTCGCGCAATTCGTTTTCCTTCAGAGAACATTGTTCTGCTGAAAGAGCTTCTGGAAGCATTGGCGCAACACGGTCTGGGAAATAGGTCGAGTTTCCGCGTTTATAGGCTTCATCATCCAATGCTGTACCGTGTTGTACATAGGCAGCAACATCTGCAATAGCGACATAAACGATCCAGCCGCCATTATTGCCTTCATCTTCATCTGGACGTGCAAAAACAGCATCATCATGATCGCGTGCATCTGCTGGGTCGATTGTGATGAGCGGAATATCTGTAAGATCTTCACGCGCCGTTTTTTGAGCTGTCGCGTTTTCCGCTTCTGCAATGATTTCAACGGGGAATTCATCGGGCACATCATGTGTGTGCAGAGCGATGAGGGATGCTGATTTTGGGTTTTCCATACGCCCAACAATCTCAACCACTTCAGCCATTTGCGGGCCGTAAGGCTTAGATTTTTTTAGGCTGATACGAACGATGTCGCCAGTTTCTGCATCTTTGGAGAGGATCTTTTCAACCAGATACTCATTTTTGTCTTTGCGACTGGTCGGTTTGACGCGTCCGCCATGTTTATTGGCTTCAAACAAACCGATGACTGTTGAAGTCGTCGTGTTTTCGATTTTCTTGATAACTTTGGCATACCAGAGACTGTCATTAGCTTTGCCAACTTTACAGAGAGCTTTATCGCCAATTCCAAGGGATTCGCCTTTTTTGCGTCCGCCAGTGGCAACACATGTGATCTCTGGGCCGTACAAGCCATCACGGCCGACGCAGCGGCCAACTAGATCGCCATGTTCGTCTAGTTTTTCAAATTTAATGATAGATGTGGGAGGCGGGGCATCAACGCTAGAAAACTGACGTTTTCCTGTGCGAGCGATTGTGCCTTCTGTTTCAAGTTTTTTTAGAATCTGACGCAGCGCGACACGGTCGGAGCCTTGAACACCAAGACCTCGTGCAATTTCGCGTTTGTTGGATTTATCGGGATTGCGCTCTAGAAATTCAAGAACGGCTTTTTCAGTTATATTACTCATGAGGAGGCATATAACCCAAAAATGGATTTAATGCCCGTTTTTTGTTTGTTGAAATTTAAATTACAGTTTTAGGGCAAGTATTCGGGGCATCAGATTTGAATAATCTTCGCCCCGAATGTGGTGTTTTGTGGTGCTTAAGAATCGCTAGCAGGAGCCTTTTTAGCGGGAGCTTTCTTAGCCGCAGTTTTTTTCGCGGGCGCTTTTTTCTTGGCGGGTGCTTTTTTCTTTGACGCACCAGCCTTTGCATTGATCAATTCAATCGCTTTTTCCAACGTAATTGTCTCAGGTGTTAAATCCTTTGGCAAAGTTGCATTGGTTTTTTGGTGTTTAACATAGGGACCATAGCGCCCATCAAACACATTGATTGGTTCATCTGTGTCTGGGTGTTTGCCAAGTTCTTTCAGTGCTTTTGCAGCACCGCCGCGTCCACCTTTTGCATTTTTCTCTGCAATTAGTGCAACGGCGCGGTTCAGGCCAACTTCGAAAACATCCATCGGGTCTGGCAAATTGGCATAGGTTTTTTGGTGCTGAACATAAGGCCCGTACCGACCAAAATTAGCATACATCATTTCACCATCTTCCGGGTGAGGACCGATCTCACGGGGGAGGTTGATGAGCTGGATAGCTTGAGCAAGTGTCAATTCATCGGCTTTCCATCCTTTGGGGATAGAACCGCGTTTTGGCTTTTCTTTGCCGATGCCTTCGCCTAGCTGAACATATGGCCCAAAGCGACCCGTACGCAGGCTGATGTCTTTACCTGTTTCAGGGTCTTGGCCCAATAGCTTGCCATCTGGTGACACAGCGTCTTCAGCATCTGAACCATCTGTCGTGAATGGGCGTGTGTGCTTACATTCGGGATAGTTTGAACACCCGATAAAAGCGCCATTGCGGCCAAGCTTCATTGAGAGCTGACCTTCTTTACATAATGGACATAAGCGTGGGTCTTCACCTGTTGGCTCGCCAGTTTTTTCATCCAGTTTAGGCGGGAAGATTTTAGGGCCAAGTACGTCATTTAGAAGATCGAGCACGTTTGTGACGCGCAATTCCATGACTTCTGCGATTTTAAGGCTGAACTGTTTCCAAAATTCTGCGAGAAAGACTTTCCATTCCAGTTTGCCATCTGAAACAAGGTCGAGTTTTTCTTCTAGCTCGGCCGTGAAATCATATTGAACATATTGGTTGAAATAGTTCTCAAGGAAGATTGTAACCAATCGACCTTTGTCCGCAGGGACAAAGCGATTTTTGTCCATCTCCACATAATCGCGGTCACGCAAAGTGGCCAATGTTGATGCGTAGGTTGATGGGCGTCCAATGCCCAATTCTTCCATTTTCTTCACCAAAGATGCCTCGGTGAAGCGCGGAGGTGGCTGTGTGAAGCTTTGGTTGGCGTCGGCTTTTTTGAGATCAATGACATCGCCAACGCTCATGGCTGGCAGGCGTTTGGCATCCTCATCACCATTGGCATCATCCTTACCTTCTTGATAAAGGGTGAGGAAACCATCAAATTTCACAACCTGACCGGTCGCGCGTAAGATGGCTTGTCCATCTTTAGATTTTAGATCGGCTGTTGTGCGCTCAAGCTGTGCTGTTGCCATTTGAGATGCGACTGCACGTTTCCAGACAAGATCGTAGAGGCGCTGAAGGTCTGCTTCTAAACGCACTTCCGACGGGTGTTTTAAGAAATCTGTCGGACGGACGGCTTCGTGTGCTTCCTGCGCGTTTTTGGCTTTGGATGTGTAAATGCGCGGACTGGAAGGCACGTAAGGTGCACCATAACGCTCTTTAATGGCATCGCGAGCCGCGTGAATGGCTTCTTGAGCCATCTCAACACCATCAGTACGCATATATGTGATGAGACCAGCTTCGTACAATTTTTGAGCTGCGCCCATTGTGCGCGACGCGTTGAAACCGAGTTTACGCGAGGCTTCTTGTTGAAGCGTTGATGTTGTAAATGGCGGTGGCGGGTTTGATTTTACAGGTTTGGCTTCGACAGATTGAACTGTGTAGCCACCAACGCGCACGACTTCGAGAGCTTTATCGGCTGCTTCTTTATTCGGGAATGAGAATTTTTGAGTTTTCTTGCCTTCAAGTTCGTATAAGCGTGCTTCAAATTCTGTTTTTGATACAGAATCCATCAAGCCTTTAATGGTCCAGTATTCTTCTGGTTTAAAGGCTTCAATCTCGACTTCACGTTCACAAATCAAGCGCAAAGCAACCGATTGTACGCGGCCAGCAGAACGGGAGCCGGGGAGTTTGCGCCAGAGAACTGGAGACAGGTTGAACCCAACAAGGTAATCCAAGGCACGACGGGCAAGGTATGCATCTACCAATTCCTGATCGAGGCTTCTTGGGTTCTGCATGGCTTCAAGGATAGACTTTTTGGTGATCGCATTAAAAACAACGCGCTCGATTTTTTTGTCTTTCATTAGGCCGCGTTTTTTGGAAAGGACATCCAATACGTGCCATGAAATAGCTTCACCCTCTCTATCAGGGTCGGTGGCGAGTATCAGGCCATCGGCTCCCTTTAAGGCGTCGGCGATATCCTTGATACGTTTGTTGGATTTGGAATCACCTTCCCATTTCATCGCAAAATCAGCGTCTGGATCAACTGAACCATCTTTGGAAGGAAGGTCTCTGATATGCCCGTATGAGGCGAGCACGATATAGTCTTTGCCGAGATAGTTGTTGATGGTTTTTGCTTTGGCGGGAGACTCTACGACGACGACTTGCATTATATATTCTCCCGGCGAATTCGCGATATTGGGGTTGATTAAGCCAATCCACCCCGAAGCATTGAGCGGCGGAAACTGGTGGAGCTGGACATAAAAGTCAATTAAGCATTTGGTGACAATTTGCAGCATTACCCAAAAAAAATCGCTTGAATGGCGAATTTTAGGCATGTTTTTAGATGAGAAATCAGTTTTTATTCAATAACAGTACTCACATATCCACCTGCATGAGTTTGAGCAATACCATCGAGTTCCAGCTCGGTAAGAGCTGCGTTTACCTCCCTAAGTGGTGCTCTCACGACGCGCACTAATTCGTCTATATGGGTCGGCGTTGGAGAAAGCGCCATTGTTAAAGATTGGATTGTGGATAGAGAAACATCAATCATGCTGAGTGTTTCAAATGTGGGCGCTTCAGGCTCTGCCAGCATTGGAGGTATTGAATTTTCTAGCGCTGCAATCACGTCTTCTGCATTTTCGACCAGCCACGCTCCTTGTCTGAGAAGTCCATTTGAGCCACGGGTGCGCTCATCCAAGGGGGATCCGGGAATAGCTAATACTTCACGGCCTTGTTCGAGGGCAACGCGCGCTGAAATTAGGGAACCAGAACGCAAGGCTGCTTCTGCAACCAATACAGCCATTGAAAGCCCTGTAATGATCCGGTTGCGCTTGGGAAAGTCTTTAGCGGTCGCAATATAGCCTAATGGTGATTCGCTGACGATTGCGCCGCGTTCAAGAATAGCATCATAAAGTTTGGCATGTTCGGGCGGGTAGATTGCATCTACACCTCCGGCAAGGACTGCGATTGTATGACCTGTTTGTAGGGCGGCTGCGTGCGCTTCGCCGTCTATCCCACGCGCCAAGCCTGACACGATTGTGTAGCCGGATTTTGCTAATTCATGTGAAATATCACGTGTTAGTTTTCTACCTGCTGCGGACGCATTTCTAGCTCCAACAATGGCGATACCGGGTTTCAGAAAAGCTTCCATTTTACCACGCACACAAATCATTGGCGGGGGCGGGG
>JGI2924J29684_1078628_pt1 | contig 83614 bp, 73 predicted proteins | sample BenlonsequencITS_FD_29684 | JGI IMG/M metagenome (IMG submission 29684)
CCTGCGCAATCTCTTCATTAATATCCTCAAGTGCCCGGGGTTCCTCATACTCGTAGAAGTACCTATCAAAGTTTATCTCGTATCCCACAACTCCGAGTTCCTCATCTTGGTCGTCGTGATACTTGCTGCTCTCGTTGATCCAAGCATTTTCCAGGTACGGCGCTACCTCCTCCTCAAAGTACTCCTGTAGGTCCGTCCCAAGGGGCACGCGTTCGCGTTCACGCAAATCGCCGTCGTGCTCGGGGTTGCCGTTCCCGTCCCGACAGATCTCGGCGTCGTCGTTCTGCTCGCCAAGTGCACGCTCTATCGCGTTGTAGACACTGTTACGAACGTCGACGCCATGCATGTTGAACGTCAGTTCCACTTCGTCGATGAACTCCTCGCGGTCCATCCACTGCGTCTCCGAGTCCAACTCATAGAGCGCCTCCTTCACTGCCTCCTGTACCTCTTCGTCGCGGTTCGTGAACGCCCGCTCGTCGTCGAGGCTCTCGATGCGCTCCTCGGTCGCACGGAAACTCATTCGTAGCGGCCGGTCAATGACGATGCGGCGGTAGCCGAACTCCTCGGTGGGGACGACCTTCGAGCGCCCGTTGGCCTCCAAGTCACCGAAGATGCGAGAGATCTCGTTGATGTGTTCCTGCGTGAGCTCGTGGCGCTTCTCGCCCAGGCTTTCGTCCATCTCGGCATACAGATCCTGGGCGTCAATGAGCTGTACAACATCTTCACGCTTCTTGGGCTTGTTGTTGGAGAGCACCCAGATGTACGTCCGGATGCCCGTGTTGTAGAATAGGTTCTCCGGCAGGCCGACGATGGCTTCTAACCAATCGTTTTCCAGAATCCAGCGTCGGATGGCTGATTCTCCGCTGTTGGGTCCGCCGTTGAACAGTGGAGAGCCATTGAACACGATGGCAATACGGGAGCCACCCTCCGCGGGCCGCTTCATCTTACTGATCATGTGTTGGAGGAATAGGAACGCACCGTCGTTTGTCCGTGGCGTCCCCGCACCGAATCGTCCGGCGAACCCTTCTTCCTCGTGTTCGCGCACAATCTCGTCTTTGACCTTCTTCCAGGAGACCCCGAACGGTGGATTGGAGAGCATATACTCGAAGGTCCGACTCGGGAAGCCGTCCTCGGTGAAGGAGTTCCCGTAGATGATGTTCTCGGGCTCTTGGCCCTTGATGAGCATATCCGAGTTACAGACGGCATAGGACTCGGGATTCAGCTCCTGCCCGAAGACGTGGAGGTTTGCGTCAGTATTGAGTTCACGAACGTACTCCTCGGCCACACTGAGCATTCCACCTGTCCCACAGGCCGGATCGTACACCGTCCGGATGGCGTCCTGCTCGGTTAGGGCCTCGTCATCTTCTTGGAAGACGAGGTTGACCATCAGTTCGATGACTTCTCGCGGGGTAAAGTGCTCGCCAGCAGTCTCGTTGCTGAGTTCGTTGAACTTTCGAATGAGTTCTTCGTAGATGTAGCCCATCTCCTCGTTGGGGACCTCATCCGGATGGAGGGGGAGTTCCGCAAACTGTCGAACCACCTTGTAGAGGAGATTGGCCTCTTCGAGGCGCTGGATCTGGTGGTCGAAGTCGAACTTCTCGAAGATCTCCTTCGTCTCCTCGTCGTACTGATTTATGTAGTACTGGAGGTTCTCCGCGATGTCGTCGGGATCGTTGCACAGCGACTTGAACGTGTACTCGCTGGTGTTGTATACCTCTGCGTTGGCAGCCTGCTTCAGTGCCGGTGCGACGTTTTCGATGCCCTGTTCCTGTAGCTGCTCGTATCGCTCTCGCACCTCTTCTTGATGCCGCTCAGTAACGCAGTCAAGACGTCTGAGGACTGTTAGCGGGAGAATTACTTTTTGGTACTCTGACTGTCTGTAGTCTCCTCTGAGTAGGTCCGCAATAGACCAGATGAAATCCGCTTTCTCGTTGAAGTTCTCGACCATTATACGGTTCGATGTATGTATATCCGATAAACCCCACGGAGCATCCTCGATGAGCCACGTGTCGACGCTCTTGAAAAAGGAGTTAGTGTTACCAGAAAATCAATTCTATCGCTTATCCGGAGTATCTCCGCCATATCCGAGAAAACATTACTGGAACACTGCTATCCTCCGGAGAACAAAACCATGGTGATTGCCTAACAGAGCGCCCGGTAAAGTTTGATAGGTACATCAACTAAGAGCAATAACGAGTGTCACCGCTCGTCTTCATTAAATTTCGTTGCCATCATGCTGACGAACTCGTCGACGTCGTTTTGATCCGCATTGGATTGATCCTTCTTCTCTGATCCTCTTTCGGACGCTCTGCGCTCACTCTCAGTCCTCTCTTCGTTGCGGTCTTCTTCTCCGTCCGCAGACTCGGGGCTTCCTACATCGGCGTCTTCGTCGAAGGCGGCGTCACCGATGTCAAGCTCCTGGTGCAGCGGCTGGAGGTCGCCTTTCTCGTAGATCTGAGGTTCATCGAATTCTGAGTTATCTCCATCGGGGAAGACGACGAGTGCGAAGTCGTTTTCCGTTGGCATCCGATCAAATTCGAGTTCAGCGACGAACGGAGCGTATACGCGTTTCCAGTCAGCTTCGAACTCCTCACGTGAGTTGTAGAGGTGCTTTTCACCCTCAACCCACACGATGAACTCTCCTTCGGTGCGGTCGTACTCGTAGTACGCGGGGAAGGCATTCGTCGATGGCTCTTCGAGCTCCTCCAGGTCGTCGAACCTGGCGTGAACCGTCCCGCTGCTATCGCGACAGACGACGCCGTCGTCGGTCTCGACCCACTCAAGGGAGATCGAACGCTCCGTATCCTTGTCGTAGGCTGGCCGAAGAGCATACACGCCATCGTCGAACTCCACGAAAGACGCCTTGTTGTAGAAGTGACGGCGTCCATCGTCGTCGACGCTACTCGCGAACGTTAGCTGGCCGTGATCGATCGCCGTTTCGTTCCCATCTCGCCAAGAATCGTAGAGTACCTGTTCGGCCCGACGTCCCCAGTACCCAAATTCGTCCCTGGTGGCACTCTCGTCCTTGAGCGCGAACACACAGAATCGATCCGTGTTCACGGCTTTCCGGAGATTCGTCAGCGTCTGCTTGGGCTTCTCGATCGTCGATGTCTCCGCTTCGATGTTGACAGGCCGCCCCTCACTCAGTCTCCATATCGCGGGGTACTCTTCCCGGAGTTCATCGCGACGGGCCTCCACCTCGGCCAGCGTCTCGCCGTCCATTGGGTCGATCGGGAGATCTGCAATCCCGTCGGCAAGCTCGTCACCCTCTTGCGTCGGGAGACTGGTAACGTAGCCGAGTTTCGTGAACGCCTCGTAAGACTTCTGGAGGATAATGCGGTGGTCGTCACTTCCACCGCTCGCGCTGCTCCCGGTGTCCTGGCCGAAGAGTTCGACGAGCCCGGCACTGGTGAGCTTCACGACCGACTGCCCGCTTCGCCGATCCACTTCGGCGTACTGTCCGTCGTAGAGGGTCTGTTCGATGACGTTCGATAGCTGGGACTTGTAGCCGGTGTCGCCCATCCGACGCTCGATCTCACGCTTGGCGTCCGCGATCGCGACGAACCCCTCGTCGTCGACATCGATCTCCGGTCGGATCTGCGCGGCGAACACGCCTTCGAGGATTCGATCAGTTGGAATGCTCTTAGCATCCGCTTCCAGTTCACTCTCCTCGTCGTCATCTTCCGGCGTGAGGATCTCGTTGTACTCGCCATAGATCAGGTTCGCCCGGATCTCCTCGTCGGTGAGGACGTCGGCACCGTACCGTTGCAGACTCTCCTCGATTATCTCGTCGACGGCCTCGTGCGACCGGAGTGGCGGATAGGGTGGGAACGTCCGGAGTTTCACCGGCTCGGAGTACTTCCCACCCTCGAGCGGCAGCTTCGTCCAGACCGTGTACTGGTCGGTCGACATGAGGTCCTCGGCGGTGTAGCCTCGGAACCGCTTCATCAAGATTGCAGCGTCCTCATCGTCGTTGACGCTGAACGTGACCAGATTGTCGCAGTTGTTTTTCATCGCTTTCACGACCGATTCTTCGAGCTGTGAGGGATACTGTGAGGCGAGCGTGACCGAGAGACGCATCGATCGGGCCCGGGCGAGCATCGATTCGACATCCAGACTCTCGCTGGCGATGTCGTCGAACTCGTCCGCGAAAACGAAGTACGGCTTCGGCGTCTCGCGCATCTCGTAGGAGCGACGCTGGATCGCCGACCAGACGTTGCGCATCACGCCCAGCGTCACCATCTTCTTGATGTCCTTGTTCTCGACCGGCGTCCGGACGATTACGATACGATCCTCGTCGACGACCTCTCGGAAATCGACCGTACTCTCACGACGGGCGATGATCCGACGGATGATCGCGTTCTCGACCCAGGACTTGATCCGCTTTGTGAGCGGTCGGACGACGTCGTCTTCCATGTCCGCGATCTCCTGGCAGAACTCGGCGATGAATGGGTCCTCGACCTCCTCGGCGAACTGCTGGCGCCGCTCGGCGTTGAGGAGGATGAAGTACATATCGATCACCGAGAACTCGCGGTCGGACTTCATCATCGCCCGACCCATGGACTCGGTGATCGACTCCATGTTGATCCCCCAGTACTCGTCGGTGTCGAAGATCGCTTTCAGGTTCTCGATGCGATTCTCGATCTCGTTCTCGAGATCGGCCTCGGTCTCCGCTGCCGGCGTTTCGAGAAAGTTCAGCCCGATACTCCGGTCGTGGTCGCTCGATCCCGGCTCGACCCAGATGACGTCGTCGAGCCGATCCTTCGGGAGGCGTTGCAGAAGTTCCCGCGAGTCCTTCCCCTTGGGGTCGAAGTAGACGAAGCCGTGGCCCTGGTAGGCGAGCTGGAGCATCGAGTTGACGAGCCACGTCGTCTTCCCGTATCCCGTCGTCCCGGCGATCCAGACGTGCCGGAACAGCGAGTTGAACTTGATCGGGGCCTCTCGAAATCCGGTCTGGGCCCCGTCGTCGTAGCCAATCCAGAGGGGTTTCTCGGGCTCGTCGACGCCACTCTCGAACATCTTCCGGACGTGGGGCCCCGCGACGAGCCCTTCCTCTTCCGTATGGGTGATGACGGGCTTGCCGCCGACGCGAGTGTGGTCACGTTCGACGATCTGGTACGGCTCTCCGGTACTCGTCGACGGGCCATTATCAGCTCCCTCGTGGGACTGATCGCTCTCCGACTCTGGAGGATGGCCCTCCTGTCCGTCCGCTTCCTCGTCGTCTCCGGTGAACCGGCCAAACATCGGGCTCACCCCTCCACCGGTTCTTCGCTGATCGACTCTCGTTGCTCCGGGACGTCGGTGTCGTCGTACCGAGCCGCATCAGCGGGGATACGGTCACCGCGCTGCGTGTATCGCCAATCGATCCTCGGCGTCTCGATCTCGTCGTTGGGGATATGGGCGACGCCGGCGAGCTCGTCGACAGTCATGATCATGCGCCGGTCGAGCCACTCCCGATCGGCCATTCGCTGGACGTGGTTCCTGAGACTCCTCGCCCGTAACGTCTTCCGATGGTGCCAGACAGGTTTGTCGTCGAGTCCCTGCTCGGTGACTGCGTTGTAGTACTTCCTGTACATCCCAGAGACACCACGGGCCCGCGCCTCTGCCTCGTCGGGACTCGGCGAGATGGCGAGAATGCGGATGTTGACGTGGAACGCCTGTTCGCCGCGCTGCTCCTCGATCGTCTTCGCCGCTTGCTTGTCTTTCGCGCTGGCGGGCCGTGTCGTCGGGTCCATCCAGCCGACCGACGTTCCCTGGCGGAGCCCGTGAGCGAGGTCGTCGACGCTGTTGTGCTTGAACCGGTCGCCGTCGGTCCAGGACTGTTTCGCGGGGCGGAACACGACCTGTGTGATGACCCGGCTCTCGTCCGTCGACAGCATCTCACTCGTGATCTCGCCGTATGGATCGGTCTCCCACCCCTCGGCATTGTGGTGGCGAATCGGGTAGTACGGCATCTTCTCCATCTCCATCCACGCGCCGGCGACGTATTCGTCGGGTTCGATCACCGGGAACGCGTAGCCGTCTTCGACCGGGAACACCTCGCTGTTGGCGTAGCTGTTCCCGACGCGACGGCGGAACTTGTCGGCAGCCCCCTCCGTCGCGGCGTGCATGTAGAACTTGATCTTCCCCTCGTCGTACCAGACCTCGAACGAGTGGTGATCGCTCGTGTTCTTCCCCCGGAAGTTGGTCGTCACGTCGTGGACGGACTGGAGCAATCCGGCTCCGTCGACGACCCCCTGATTTTCCTTGTACGGGCGGATTCGGAGCAGGACCGCGGGTGCGCTTTCGGGTTGTTGGACGTATGGCTCGTCGAGCCCGGGCTTCGTCGCGACGTACTGCGGTGACCCGAAGACGGCGCGGTTGACCTTGGATACCAGTTTGGACATCATCCTTCGTCGGTAGTGCTTAGTCGCTCGTTTCGCCGCCATCCGGGCGGGCGAGCGGTTCTTCGTGTTCCTCAGCCGGTTCTGATTCGGTTCCTGACTTCGGGTTGGCGTCCTCCTCCCCATCGGCGTACGCTTCCACCTGTTCGAGGACCGATTCACTCACACCGAACCGGTTCCGGAGTGCGTTCCGCTCGGCCTCCCCTTCGAGGAACTCCTCGAAGTCGACGATCTCCTCGGGGTCGCTGTTGATCGCTCGCTCGATGATGGCCTGATCGTCGGGCGAATAATCGATCACCCGCTTCTCGAAGTCGTCGGCGACGACGTGGAGCGGGTAGGTTCCGTGTTCTTCGACGCGAACGAGCGATTGCGAGTAGCCGAGTTCCTCCTTCCCGGCGTCTGCACTCCTGACGTACTGGCGCTGTTCGCGAGTGAGGCCGACTTTGTCGGCCGTCTCGTCGTCCAGATCGGGCAGCTTGTGGAACACCTTGATCGGGCACATCCCGATGATCTTCTCGGCCTGGTCGGTCTCGTAGAACTCCTGTGCGGTCTGGGAGAGTAACACCATCCGCAGGCCAGCGTGGCGCTGGTGACGGAACGCCGTCTCGAGGAAGTCGAGATTCGCCTGATCCTCGAAGAGGTAGTGGGCCTCGTCGATCGCGACCTCCACGTTCTTGTCCGTCTTCTTCGCCTGCTGGTAGACCGTCGACAGGAGCAGTTGCATCAGGAACGTCTGGCGATCGATCCCCGACGCGGTCCCCTCGATCTGACCGAGGTCGATGTAAACGACCTTGTCGTTGCCCTCCAGGATGTCGACTTCCGAAGGTTCCGAGAGGTTTTCGTACGCGCCGCCCTCACGGAAGGGCTGGAAGGCAATCGCGAGCTCGTCAGCGTACTGTGCCGCGCGTTCGCGAGCGGATTCGGATTCGGCGATGTTGTGCTCGTCGGGGTTCTCGGCGATATCGGCGAGAACCTGGTGGACGTCCGCCATCGTTGGCGAGTTCTTCGGCGTGTGCGTACTGACGTCGTCTTCGACGACACCCGCCTGCCGGTACGCCTCGTCGATCACGTACGACAGCACACCGGTCTCGGTCCCGAGGTCGATCTCCCGGGCGGTCAGGAAGTTCTCCAGAACGGCCAGCACCTCGTCTTTCTTCGCCGAGAGTGGTGAGGCTCCGTCGTCGGATTCGAGGATTTCCTCGGGCGTCTCACGGATCTCGAGCGGGTTCAGGCGCGTGTCGCCACCGACAGTGATCGTCTTCGCGTTTAGGGCATCTGCGATCCCTTTGAAGCCACCGACGGGATCGATCATCACGAGCATCGTGTCCTGCCGGCGTTTCATCATCCGGAGCATCCGCATGATGGCGCCGAACGTCTTCCCGGCGCCGGGCATCCCGACGACGAGTTCACTGTGACCGGTCTCCAGCTCCCACGGATCGATACGTACTGGCGATCCGTTGTGGCCGTGATATCCGTACTCGACGCCCTCGTCCATCATCATGTAGTTCGACGAGAACGGGAACATGGCGCCGACCGCCTGGTTCGTCATCGTCGACATTCGGTCACGACCGAGTTCGTTCTGTCCGAGTGGTGAGACGGTCGCGAGTCCCTTCTCCTGCCAGCGACTGGCTACCTTGAGGGTGCTGTTCGCGGGGGCGTCCTTGACGATCGAGCGGAGACGCGTCGTCTTGTTGTCGAGCTCCTGCTTGCTCTCGGCGGAGAGTCGGATGAAGACCCCACCTCGGTAGAACGAGGCCTTGTTGGCGCGGACAAGCGACCGCATGACCTTCGCCCGGTCGATGTCCTCCTGGAGGTCCTCCGACTGGAGACTATTCGAGTCGTGCTGATTGACCTTCAGATCGGAGATCCACGCGGCCATCATGTCCTCTGCCGAGTGGTTGTCGAACGGATCGAGATGGATGCTGATGTCCGTCTGCAGATCCGTCTCTAACAGCAACCGTTCGAACATGCCGTTGGGCGGCTCCTCCGGGAACTGCTCGATCCAGAACGTCCGCACGTACGTCTCGTCGTTGATGACGGCGTAGGTCGTCTCCCAGTCGACCGTCGACGGGGCGATGACCGACTGGTGCATCGTCGCGGGGTCGTCGAGCCGATCCTCGGGTTCGGTGGATGGCTCGGCGTCCGACGACTCCCGGCCCTCGTCATCGTCGAACTCTTCGAGTGGGAACGTCCACTCTGATTCTTCATCGGATTCCCGATCGGCATTGTGAGGTCGCTTTCGACTCGCCGCCTCGTCGATCGCGTCGACGACGGCGTCCGGATGCGGATTCGATGGAACCTGCTCGCTTAACCCATGTGCGACGACCGGGAACGTTCCGATCGCCTCGGTGATGTCGCCGTACGTCTCCGTCTGTCCGGTCCAGTACTCCTTGGTGACGCGAACCAGCTCGTAGGCGTCGACGGTGCCGACAGAACACCGGTAGAGGGACGCACCACCACGTCGGAGCTGCGACAGACGCGATTCGAGTTTCTCCTCCTTGAGTCGCTCCCGTTCTCCGTCGGAGAGTCCGTCCGACTGGAATCGACTGAATAGGCGGCCAACGACTCGAAGATCGGCCAAGAACGCCAGCACGCTATCACCGGTTTCGTCGAGATGCTCGACGTCACTATCCCCGACAGCCGTGATGATGTAGAACTCCCGGATGGTGGTCCGTTCGGAGTCGACGTCGCCGTTCGCGTTCGTGTTCCGGGCGACGTACTCTTCCAGCAATCGCTGAAGGACCGGTCGCGAACGGATGTCGGCGTCACCGAGTCGGTGCTGGTGGTCGCGAACGGTCTCGTCCTGATCGACTTCGCGGCTGGTGATGTAGAACTTGACCGGGAAATCGACGGTTGCGTTGACGAACTCGGAGAGCGACTGGACGGCCCGCGCCCACGCCTCCTCGTCCTCCAGGGCCATGTTCGCCGGTTCGACCTTCACCGCGCCGACGAGGGCACCATCAGTCCGCTCGATAGCGTGTGGGTAGACCCGTCCGACACGGGTCAGGTACCGGACTTCGCTATTGTCCGGTCCGTGCGTGTACTCCTTGTTCTTGACCGCCCAGCCGAGCCGAGCGACCAGCCACTCGGTGAGCCACAGGTACGAGGGTTTCACTTTGTGGAGGATAGCAAGCACCAGACCGAGCATCAATCCGAAGCCGACGACCGGAATCGTGAGCGCAGCTGGAACGACTGCGGCGCCCACCAGTGTGAAGAACGCCACTCCGAGGAAAAGCAACAGTTCGTCGATCGAATAGCCGTGGAAGAACGCGGTCGTCCCGCCGAGTGTCCGGTGTATTCGCCGCGCGCTGTACTCGCCGTCGTCCGTGTTCGTACTCATAGGAGTTACCACCGGGAAACCTTGTTTTTCGTGTTTCTGAACGACTGCTTCGCCTGTGACTTCGCGATCTTCGCCGACTGACCGGCGTCGAGTTTCGCTTTGTCGCGCATTCTGCCTGTCTTGGTGTTCCGTAAGTTGTTGTACCGGTGTGCGTGATTTTTCGTCGATTGGGCTGCTGATCCTATCTTATACGTTCTTGAACCGGCATTTTCGATTGCTTTCTCCCCATCCTTGGTCACCACACTAGTGGTGTTCGTCGAGTAACCGCGATGGACGTTCCGTGCGCCCCTGACGCCCGTCCCCATACCGCGTTTCGTGGCAGCACCTGCCGCCGCTGGATTCGTCCGCTGGACGCTCTGATGAGCAAGCGCCTTCATCGCCGGCGCGGACCAGTAGACCGTCATAATCGCCGCGATGAACGCTGTGGGAATGAGCGCGAGCCCGAGCATCATACTGAACAGGCCGTCCGTGCTCGGCGACGGGTCCAGCTGCCAGCCGATCCGGAACACGACTGCACAGGGGATTCCAGCCAGGATGAGACCCGGATAGACCCCGGCAGCACGCCTAGTGAGTTGCGACGCCGGGGATATCGGCCAGATATCCATCGCCCAGAGGACGCCGAGGAGCGGCATCAGGAGCGTCAGGAGGATGATGCTGAGGTACCTGATCGCGAAGATGAACGCCCCCACGAACAGGAGGAAGTTCGAGACGAGAACGACGAGGAGGGTGACGAACACACCGCCGACTCCCGCCTTGATGAGTTCGCCGAACCCGCCGGACATATCGTCGATCGGGGCCAGCGTCATCCCGATGTCGTTCACGAGTTGTAGCGGGAGCGAGACGATCGGGAACCAGACGAACGTCCCCAGAAAGACGAGCCCGAGACGTCGAAGCAACCGTTTTCGCTTGTAGTTGCTGATCGATCCGGACCGCAGTCCGATGAAGGCGAGTGCGAGGAACAGCAGCATGATCGTCAACGGCACGACGTGCTGGAGATAGAACTCCGAATACAGCTCGTCCCAGGGGCTGTTGTCCGGTTCCCCGATGACGATGTACCGAGAGTCAGAGGTCGGCGAGGGGACCCCGACGATCGGCTTCAGGAGAGACTGGAACAGGTCATCGGCGAATCCCAGGAACGCTTCCTGGATGGATCTGATGACGCCCTCGATGGCCCCTTCGACCTCTTCACGGAGCCATCCCACCGTTACTCACCTCCGGCAGTGGACTCGACCGGTACTCCGTCGACGATGGAGAGGTCGCAGGAACCCTCCGTCTCCCCGTACTCGACAGTCTGCGAGTACGACGGATTCTCACCGGCCTGAACGATCGCCGTCGCGGTCAGTTCGTCAGTCTCGATCTCGCTGCAATCGATCGACTCACCGAACCGTCCGTCCGTTGCGTAGACGGCCGCACCGTAGATCGTAGTGGTCTCACCAGCTGGAAGGAGGACACGGTGATAGAACTCGGTCTCTGCCGGATACATCACCTTGGAGAGTGGTGCGTCCGTCCACCGGATCTGCTCTACGTACGACGGGGCAGTCCCCGTGTTCTCGATCTCGATAGCTGCGCGGTCTTCCCAGTCGGATTGGTCTTTGTCCCACTCTAGATCAGGGTGTTCCGCTGCCCACTTGACGTCCGTGATCGTGAACTCTGGATCGAGCGAAACGGTAGTCTCACCGATCGCCGAGTCTCCGTCCGACGCGACGAGACGATACTTGCCCGGTTCGTACCCGTCTTCCGTCTCACCAAGTAGCGTGAAGGACACATCCGCAGTGTCCTGTGGATGATCCCGTCTGAGCGTCTCTCCGTTCGGGTCGACGAGATCGACGTAGGTGGCCGAGACATCCGTGGCGAGCGTTGCACAAAGCGTCGGCCCATCCCAGTCGACCGAGTCGAACGTCTCGCTTTCAGGCTGATCTTCATTTGGCTCGTCTGGGGTTTCACTCGAGGTAGTGCACCCCGCGAGACCGGCAATACCACCTGCGACGCAGGCGAGGGCTGTTCGTCGGGCGATTCGTGGCTGGTTTCCGTCGTGTAATTTCATAGTATCTTCTCGTTGGTTGTTTTCTGTCGCTCACGAGTTGCGCTCGAGGCCGACCAGCTCCCCGTCAGTCACGTAGTCGAGTCCGAACACCAGGAGGCTGAGCGGGAGGAACCACAGCAGGGTCACGACGACCAGATCGACGAAGGCCTTGAAGTCGAACGTGTCTCCGCGAACGATCGTCGTGTCCTCAGCTGAGGAGTAAGCGTGGTCGGTCTGCCACCACTTCCCTGGGACGTATTCCCCGCGAACGATGTGTTCCGGGTTCGAGACCGTGATCGTGGCTTCTCCGCTCGCATCGAGCGGAACTGACTGGTTTCCGATTTTGACCTGTCCAGCCGTAACTGGCTCGTCGGTGGAGGCGTCCACCACCGTCGCCTGGACGGTCGCGGACGAGGAGTTTGACTCCTGAACAGTGAGCGAGAGCGTTGCCTCTCGAACCGTCTGTGACCTCCCCAGCGAGATCGTCTCCGACTGTCCTCTGACGATCCCGTCGACGGTGACTTCGTCCAGTGCCGCTGCATCGATCGTCTCCGAACTGAACGCGACCGAATCAGCGTTCGAGTACGGGCTGGCTGGCTCGAGGTCGATATTCGACGGGAGTGTCGGTCCCGTCCGCTCTTCGCCCCATACCTCTTCGATCTGCATCGAGGCGGATCCATCTGCAGTCGTTCCCGATACGTACGGTGCCACTTCGCTCGGGAACGCGTGGACCTCGACAGGTCGAACCGACGACGGTGACGTCGTCGACCCATCGGCCTCGTGCGTGACCAGTTCGTTCCACCCTGGCGTCCCGGCCGTGTAGAACCACCAGTTGCTGCGCGTCTGGGCGTCTTCGTCGACGGTGATCGTCGACCACTCCGTATCCGGGTTGACGACAGCGCCGACCTGACCGGGCACTGCTTCGAACTCGACACGGTTTCCGGAGAGGTTCGACAGCTCGTTCACGACGACCGATCGCGAATCCGAGACGGTCTGCTCGACGGCGATCTCGTCGTCGATGGACGACCACTCGTCACAGGTGCCGCCGGTTACGTTCCAGTCGGTACAGATCTCCTTGTCGACGTTCAACGATGCAGAGATCGTTGTCTCGACGGAGAGGTTGACCGAGCCGGACAGGTCTGAGTACTCAAGAACCGAGCGATGAGCATCGGCCTCACTCAGCGTTTCACCGTTCGCTTTGAGGGTAACCGACTCCAGCGAGGTATCGACGAGCGACCACTCTTCCTCTCGCTTTTCGTCCTCCCTGTCATCGGGGATCGCGACTCGATAATCGGTGACCGCCAGTACCTCGCCGTCTGGAGCGATGTACTGGGTTGGATCCGTTTCGTTCGTGTCGTGGAGAATCGTCGAGGACTGGATCGCCCCGATGCTCACGAACGCATCTTTGATGTAGGCGCCGTCGGTGAGCTGTGCGTTAGATGGAGCGACGGATGCCCCAGAGCCGCCTGGATTGTAGTCACTCAGATCCCCACGGTTCCAGATCTCCGGCGCCGCTGGCGGCTGTTCGAACGGGATATCGGTCGACTCTGCGAGGGCTCGTTCGAACTCCTCTTGTGAGACGTTTTCGCGGTCCTCGAGAGCGTCTTCGGGAATCTCAGCATCGTCGACGTCGTCGGACCAGAGCTTGTAGAAGTCACTGCTGTTGACACCGTATGCTGGCCCGTCTTCTGGGAGGGTCGTCTCGGAAACATTCTCGTTCGGCGCCGCGACAGGAGTGCCGCCGATCGCGAGAGAGACGGAGCTACAGACGAGCAGTGCTCCAATCAGGACGACGGCCGTTCGATGCAGGGACATGGTGGAGGGTCGAGGTTCGATGGCGCTATATCGGCTTGACGCAGTCCGAGAAGGCGAACCCCATCTGACTGCCAACCTTGTCGACGAGTTCGGGCGACACGAGGGCGGTTACGATAATCGCGAATCCGAGTCCGGACATCACGAGCTTCTGCTTCGCGTCGTTCTTTTTCTCGGGATTCCCGCCTGCTCGCATGTACGAGAGCCCTGCTCGACCGATGAAGAAGGCGGTCGCGGGCAGTCCGAGGCCGGCGAGTGCGCCGAATACCAGCGAGATGCCAGTCTCGACCCCCGTATCGCAGTAGACGTCACCGACATCGGCGGAGACGGGGTTGGTTGCGACGACGAGGAACGCCAGCCCGACTGCGAGCTGTACGACAGGCGGACGTGCGAGGGTTTGTAGTGGCGCACTCAGTGTGTTCGTGGCCGATTCAGCGGCGGTGGAGGGTGACTGCTCACTCATGACTTGCGGGTTGTGGATGATCAGTTTCTTCGAGTATTGCCTCGAGATCGTCGAGACTCGACGTGTGCTTGCACAAATCGTCGAGGTCACGGTCTCCGTCTTGGACGGTCCGTTCTACGAGCTCGATGAGGCGATTGCGGTCGATATCTCGATACGCCATCTGTTCCGATAGAGCCTCCCGAAAGAGGCCAGATGCGTTGATTCCAGCAGCCCAGCTGAGGAATACCGCATCTGCCGGTTGAATTGAGATGGACGTCGTGACTTTGGTTGATTCCATTACTGCGAATTCTTGCGGAGGTTATTTCGGCCCGTAGCAGTCTCGTACGGGTCTGGCTTCGGCCTCTGCAATTTTCCCACCGGTGCGGTGGGGTCGATTGCAATTGTTACTGTCAAACAATTCTTACCACGATTGGATCCCGAATACACAATATTATAAATGTATGCATATATTTATATTAAGCATGGTCGCGGTTGTGGTGCACCGAATTAGCTGAGGTATATACAGACTCCTCTTTCTGATCTACTCAGATAGTCCACGTTCCTTATTCCTTGAGAGTGGCGTGCTTCATTTGCCGTGGTGCACCTCTCTGGTTCCACAAGGTTTGTCATCTTCCCAACTTAGCCTCAAATCATACCGAAAGTTGAATACAGTTTACCGGCTCAAGCCTGTATGGCGTCAATTCGAGGTAGAATCACCATTTTTGCAGTAGCACTCGTCATAGCAATGCTCATGATGGAATTCAGTGGAGTCTCGGACGAATTAGGTATTCATGCAAGAGATGTGTTTTCGATAATCCCTGCAGCGATTGCCGGACCGATGATTTTGTTCGTGGGGATTCTTTGGATTCTCAACCCGGACCTGTGACGTTCGCTTTCACCCGCCCACCTCAAACTTTATTCTCAATTGACTGGTACCTGACCATATGAAATCACCAAGCGAGCCATCCGAAGCCGAACAGGTTCACGCGAAACACCTCGCGGCGTACTTCGCTCGGACGACAGACCTTACTGAAAACGAAGCTGAAACGGCCGCCTGGAAACAGTTCAGTGGGTCTGCATCGTGGGTCGCCAAGCAGACTGACACCTCACAGGGGACCGTCGAGAGTCACTGCGACCGGATCGCCGCCCAGTACGGGCTCTTTGCTATCCACCCTTCGAATCCTGACGACGGTGAAATGATCGATCTCGAGGATCCTACTCCCGAGGAGATTGATGAACTTGGACCAGACGTCCGCGATAGCTGGTTCGATCTTGTAGAAGACCACCCAGACGTTGCGCCCGAGTGGGCGGTCGAAAAGCTTGGACTCTAAACCGATCAATTCAAGTACGAATTTTTTCGGCTATCGAAATTGAGAACGAGGAACATACAGCTTGTACTATACATTTCGAGGTGACCTCAAGCTTGTACCACCCCGAAATCTTTTTTATAGCCGCGCCACAACGGATTTGTATCGCATGATCGGCAGCTCTGATTTGTCGACGGCGCACCCCACAAGCACCACTGAGAGTGCGAAGCGCCAACGAGAACGCGGTAACGAGGTGAGACAGTCATGGGATTTAGCAAAGCCAAGATGCGACGCGAGATGCGTAAGGCGATGCGCAAGGCCGAACGTGAAGCGGAACGTGAACTCCGAAAGGCCAAGCGCGAGGCCGAACGCGAGATGCGTCGTGCACGCCGACGGAACCGGTAACGGCCGTCGACCTCGAACCTGGGACTGATCCACCAGTCCCGTTGATATCTCTTTTATTTGACTGTCTCGGGTTTACCTTCCACATCCTCAGCAAAAACTTTGTCGTCAGACAATTCAACAGGTTGTCTGCCGATTTTCCTGCTTAGATTCAGTCTATTCCTTTGAATACAGGCAAAAGTTTGAGACGGCGCCGAAGTCACTAACGTCCGCTTTGATGAAGAAGTCGGTCCGGCGTACCTTGACGCCCACAATACTGGCGATACAGACCGCACCGAAGCCATCAAACTGGTTATTGAACACTATCTAACCACAGACTTGGAGGACAATCTCGCACTCTACTACGCAAATATCGGCGAACGTGTCGAACCGTCGCTGATCGGGACCAAACGGGAATTCTAAAACGCTCCGATTGTCGGTTCAACCCGGTCCGCCAGATACTCTCGGATAGTTTCTTCACGCCACCCACTCGGCGACAGCACACTCTCCGCTGCCCGAATAACCTCGGTCGCGTAGAACGCCGCGTCGTACTCCTCGATCCCCTCGTGGGGTAGTTGCACGCGTTCACGGCCAGATTTCGATTCGTCGACGACCACGTACTCGACAGGCTGCCCGGGTTCGCGACCGATCCCGGCAGCCTCGGCGCGTTCCAACGCTGCAACCGACCGAGTTGACTGCGTGTACTCTTCTAGGCGCTTTGACGAGCGAACTTCGATCACGAGGTCCATCGGGTTCACCTCGCCCGACCGAAGTCGCTGCAGTTGCCGATCGAGTCGATCACAGACGGCCTCGGGTGTCCGTGTCGAATCGTATACCTCGATCAACTCACGCTGGCAATCGGCGACGTACGGCGGCGTCGAGTGCTGGCGAACCTCGATGCCGCGGAACTTGTACTCGCCGTCGTGCTTCCGACCGAAGTACTTCGTCAGTGCACCGGCCTTGCTGTCGGCCATCGGGACGAACGCCACCCAGTCGAAGCCGCCCTCGTACTCGAGACGAATCCCAGCGTCGGCAAAGATCTCGCGAGCGACAGCTTCGAGCGCAGTCTGGGCCATCCCGTCATTGGCCTGGACCCAGAGACTATCGACGATCCCGTGGACGACTCGCCAGCCGTTGGCCTCGAGCGTTTGCTTCGCATTGAGCAAGATCTCGCGGGCATAGGCGTTGATCGCCTCGTGGCACTCGATCCGACCGAACTTCGCGTTCGAGAAGCCCTGGTAGCCGAAACACGAGACGAGGATCCACTTGATCGCGTCCGACTTCTGTTGGAGTGCCTGCTTTCGCCCTTCATCGTCGGTCTCCCGAATCTCGGCCTTGATCGCGTCCCGATCCGAAATCAGCGGTTCGAGGACGTCCGCCAGATAGCCACGTTCGTCGCAGATCGAGTAGCCAAGTCCCGGGACGTCTTCGCTATCGTGACAGTCGCAGCAGATCGTCTCCGGGCTAATGTTCCGCGTGACGATGATGTTGGGATACAGCGACGAAAAATCGAGCTCGTGGACATCCTCGTGAACGCCGACGTCGGGGGCGAACGTGTAGCCGCCGCGGTCGGCCTCGTGAAGCGTCCGCATCGACTTGAAGAATTCGTGGCGCCAGGACTTCCACGGCGTCAAGACATCTAGTTCCCGCGATTCAGTGATCTGGATCGCCGTAAGGACGTTGCCGATCGACGCCCAGGCGAGTTCCTGGAGGGGTTTCCCGGATCGTCGCGATAGGTCGAGGATCCCCTGCAGACCGGATTGATCGTAGAAGAACGTGTTCGACCGATCGATGATCGCCCGGCCAGGGACGTTGTACCGGGCGGGAGAGTGCCCGACCTGTCCATAGCTTTCGAACGTCGAGGCGCCGGCGAGCGTTTGCCAGCCAGAACGACGACCCAGGTCGAAGTCGTCGCGACCAACCACATCGGCTGCATCGTACAGCGCCGGCACGAGTTCGCTCGACGAGAGGATCAGGACATCGGGGTCGATACGGCCGAGGGCCCGGTCGACACGCTCCACGACCGCCTCTGGACTACCTGACACCCGCTCACCGTCGACCGACAGCTTCGAGAGGACATCGTCGACCATCGCGGTCGCCGGCGCGGTGAGTCCGAGCGTCCGGAGGTCCCGGGCGGGATCCGGCGTCTGTCCCGTTTCGAGACAGTATCGGAACTCCCGCGAGAAATCCACGTTGAAGCACTTCACATCTCCCGGCCGCCCGATGTCCCTGAGGTGGGAGGCGAGTTCGTCGACGGCGTCAATATCCGGGACGTCGATCCGAAGGACGGGCTCAGGATCGTGACGCCAGCCACGTCGCCACGGTTCGAGTTGCATATCCATCGCGAGCGGATGCGGATCGAGCCGATCGGCGAGCTCCTCGAACGAGTGGTCACCGTCCGGGATGGCGTAGATTGTCGGCGTGAAGTCCGTGTTCGAGACAGTCTCGACTCCGTCCGAGGTGGCGTGCCACTTGAGAACCTCGCCGTCGAGGTAGTCGACCTTGAACAGTCCCGCCGTCATGACTCGCGCTCGTCGAATTGCGTTTCCAATTCTGTGATCCGGCGCTCCTGTGCGAGTACGATCGAGACGAGCAACGCCAACATCGGATCCGTCGGATTCTGGTAGCCCGCTGCGTCGGCGTACTGCCGACCGTGTTCGAAGAGTCGATCGAAGTGTGGCTGATCCTGCCCTCGGAGCGCGCGGCGATAGTCGCCCCATCGCTCCTCGATCGACCGCACCTGATCACGGTAGGTCGGGTTAGTGCGCCCCATGAATCTGCACCTCCGTCGGGGCGTCCGCGTAGAGCGGTTCGCGGGCCCGCAGCACCTCGGCCCAGAATGCGAGCGTCGTTTGTACCCAGCCGTCCTCCTGTGGATAGACGAGCGTCTCGAAGTCTTCACCCTCGAACCGAGGACCGAGCGGGGTCGAACGACAACTCACGGTGTGCGACGCGATTTCCGATACCGGTTCCGATAGTGCGTCGTCGCGAGCACGGGTGACCAGGACTGGACACTCGTGGTCGCGGGCGAGTCGAGCCAGCCGCGCGAGTGTACGGAGCAAGAGGTTGGTCGCTTCTCCCGATCGAAGACTATCGTCGCGGTACTGCCCGTCGACGGCCGGTGCGACGATGAGCGAGGGATCGATCCGCCGTTTCGACAGCGTCGCGACGAGCTCGTGGTGTTGCTGGGGTGTAAAGCCGCGTGCGACCTCGATCCGGTCGAGTATGCGGTCCGACGGTGAGACGTCTGTCAGCGTGTCCGTACGACCGTGACCGTGACTATCGACCCAGTATCCGTTGCCGCCATCGATGAGGACGTGATCAACGACGAGGGAGTGGAGTGGCGTGATCGGGTCGTCCGCTTTCAATAGTGTGATTCCGGGTTCGAGATCCGGGAGTTCCGGGATGGCTGGCTTATCGAATCGGTGCATGAGTGATACAATCTCTTGGATTGTTGTATTGGTCGGGGCCCGATTTCCGAAATTTCCGAAGCGGGAATGGAGCCCCGGCTACAGCCGGTCGCAAGAGATCCTACGAGTCGTTCCACACTGGATAACCCCGCATCGATAGCCGTTCGTCGGGAGATTGGCGCTACGCTAGGAAGGTTATATATTATCGCACATAGACGGGGAAAACAGGATAATGGAGATACAGTATCGGCACGCGAATCCGTACTCCGGGCGTGAGTCCGTCGTCTTGCGAATCGACGGCTTGCTCGCCGACCAGACCGTCTGCGTGCTGATCGACGCCGGGGAGAACGTCTCCACGGCCGACCTCCTCGACGAAGCCGACGACGAATACCTCTCGGCGGTCTGTTTGACCCACGCTCACCTCGACCACTACCAGTCGCTCGGTGAGGCGTTGGATCACGCGGCGCCCTTGTACGCCGCCCCGGATACGGCGCAGATCCTGGAGGACGTCTTCGAGGCGGGCGAAGACCACTACGACCTCGCGGGGACGGATCGAGTGCTAGAGCAGTTGACGCCCATCGACGAGTGGACACAGATCGTCTCCGGGCTTCGAGTATGTCCGGTACCGGCGGGCCACGCGCCGGGTGCGGCGGGGTTCCTGTTCGAGGTCGAAGACGGCGACGAGCGGCGGACGATTCTCATCACTGGCGACTTCACCATGCGTCGAGCGGCCGGCTACCCCGGGTTCGATCCCGAGGCGTTCGTCGACGTCGACGCGGTCGTCCTCACCGCTGCGACGAGTGCCGACTTCGAATCAACCCTCACCGACGCCGTCGGCACCGTCTGCGAACGCGTCCGGGCGGGTTCGACCGTGCTGGCGACGGCGAGCGGGCTCACTGGAGTGCAGATCGCGTACCTCCTCGGGCACCTCACCGACGAGCGGGGTGAAGCCTGGCAGATCATTCTTGTTGGCCAAGTCGCAACGCTCTACGAGCAGCTCGGCTACGACGTGCCGAACGTCGAAGCGATTCCCGACTTTACCGATCCCTCTACCGTACTCACTCCAGGCGGCGTGACGATTGCCGGGCCTGAGGTGCCAGTTGACGGGAGTGCCGGCCGTCTCTATGAGACGATTGCGGACGATCCCGGCGCGACCCTCGTTCAGCTCACCGGTGGCGCGACCGAACCCGTGACTGGCGACGCGTGTACCACCCACCAGTTCACGCTGAGCAATCACCCAACCGAAGAAACGATCGACGATATCGTCGAGACCCTGTCGCCAGTCCACGTCGTTGTTACGCATCAACAGGGCGCTGCTGCGTCACAATACAAAGACAAGTACGACAGCTTCGTCTGGGCGACGGACGACACGCAGACGTACACGATTCTCGACGAGACGGGATGGACACCTCCACCCTGGGTGACCGAGTCGACGACGCGACGCGTGATGGCGGGGACGAACGCGACAGCGCTCCGCTTCGGCGATGGAGGAATGGATCTCGAACTCCCGTCCGTTGAACGTGCTGACGACGTCGATCTCCGCGCCGAAGGGCTGGATATCGACCGCCTTCGCGATCGACTCCACGATGAGCCGGAAGGCCTTGCGCCGAAAGGAGTTCGAGGTGAACAGACGACTGATGCCGATTGTCCGGACACGACAAACTCTGTTCCAGATCCCAACAAAGCCGGCATGCAGTCGATCGACGAAAGCGACGCTGAACCGTCACTGACCGATATCGATGCCCGGCTGCAGCGCATCGAGGCGGCGGTCGCCGATAGCGTCGTGGAGGCTCACGTCGTTGACGCCGGCGACGGGACGATCTTGCTCCGGCTCGAGGATCCGCCGGACGAACTAGAACACGGCCAGCAGCTTCGTATTAGACTTCCGGCAGACCTGGACACCGAAGACGGTCACGAACGCAATGGTCGTGACGACGTCGATCGGTGACAGGCGTCCGACTCAACTTTGGGCAGTCACCGTACCCCTTCTATTATCCCGCCGTCAGAATTCAGTAGCTGAACAAATTCCTCCGCGGTGCCCCGTCTGACCGAAGCCGCCCCTAATTGAGTACGGATTAGGTTCAATGACTAATGTTTAGACCGCATGGCGTTCACATAGTTAATGTTCGCCCCTGCCCAATAGTTATAATATTGTCCACTCCATAGATTTCGCTGGAAGTCAGCGTCTCCATCAGTCGCAGGGGACTGCGCAGAAATGTCCCGGGTGGTGGACACACCCGAGACGTCTGGCCTCCAGACGCATGCCTGGTTGCCATGTTCCGAAAGACACCATCGAGACAAAAAGGTCTCGCACGCGTGCAGTGCCAAGAGTCGGATCACTACCCGTCGCATAGTTTCGTTTTCAGGGATTGGGGGCTGAGTTACTTCGATCGGGTTAGCCGCGGGGTACTCGGATGACATCCGTCGAGCAAACGTACGACGGGGCCGGCGAGGACGTTCACGATCGCGAATGCTACCGGTGTGATCGGAATGTGGAACCAGCGCGACTCTTCCGAGTAACGGTCGAACCACCTGAGACGATGGCAGTGGAATACCGCGACTCGGAGAGATTTTGCTGTCCGGACTGCGCAGCTGCGATGAATCTCTCTGAGTTTTCTGAGGAGTGGATCGAACGTCGACGTCAAAGGTAGGCACTATCAGAACTCCTCAATGGAGATCTGGCCTTTTCTAAGAATAGCTCATTCGTGCCGTCGTGCGAGAGTCGGATCGATGCGGACTCCATCGGGGATCGACTCCTCACCGAGAGCCTGTTTGACTCGAATCTGGTGTTTGCATTCACGTCCCCGGTACATCGCGTCTGGACACTCACACGCACCCTGACGAAGATCGACAGTGTAGATGGCCGTCTCGCCCGAGTAGACGTCGAACATCCCCGGTGCTTTCGAGACGACAATCATCGCCTCGGTAGCCGCGCGAACCGCGAGTTCATCGCCACAGGACCCCAAATTGTCCGGTGAAGTTGCGCTCATAGGTTCACAACTCTACGAACGATTCCGGTTCGACATCCGCAGAGACGGTCGCCAGACACTCGACGCACGTCGCGACCACCGTGCATCCCCAGGGTCCCTCGTCGTCGAGACGGTAGTTCTCGAGCTCGAGGTCGTGGTCGCATTCGGCCTTCAGACGATCGGCGTCTGGATCACGTGGATCGACGGGTTGGATCGTCATTGCCAGATCCGCTCCGTAAGGCTCCCGAACGGGTTCTTGAAGAGCCGTTGATCGGCCCAGCCGCGCTTGTGTGCGACGTAGTCGAGCCAGGTGTTGATCGAACGGTCTGAGGTGAGATCGTAGCGATACGTCACCTCGCCGTCTTCGATGACGTGTACGGTTTCGTCGGTCGTCCGGTAGCAGTGAAACGCTCCTTCGGAATCGATACCAACGTGGATGTAGTCGGCGCGCGGGTCCGAGGACGGTTCGGCACGTTCTTGGGAACTCGTGTTTTGGACTGACATGCTTCGGTCACTCTCCGAAGCGCGGTCGGGCGTGTTGGCGCACGCCCCGGCCAGATTTTGGGCCGGTGTTCCGCGCTTCTCATTTACACCTATGCACCAGTGCACATTAAGTGTTTTGCACTAATGCAAATGTATGCGCTGGCGCAAATACTATGGCCTTCGCGGAGGAAGCTTCATTTGCAATGGCGCAAAATTCGAGGTCTGAAATGGGACGGTATCGCGCGATCATGACGGATACAGACCGGGAATACATCACAGGAGAAGGCGACCCGTCGGAGTCACAGCGCCTACAATCTATCTCTCGCGTCCGATCGCGGATCAACGACGAGCTCGTGAAAGATATCGAAGTTCTCGAAGAGCATCACCCTGATCTTCTAGAAGAGTTGCGAGAAGTAGTCTGTGAGAAACACGATTTGGGTCGATAGCCAAGTCAAGTCTCAATCAGGGTGGACAGAACCGATTCGACTAGGAAGCATCCCCAAGTCAGGCATTGAGCCGATATGAGTTCATTTCCAATATATCAAGATGAATCGACTGATGAGAAGGGGTGCACATTGACCGCCAGCGATTCTACTAGTTTTAACAAATATTCATTGTAGTGTGCTGCATAAAAGGTACGCATCCAAGAAAGTAGGTTCAACGGGCTACGGATCGGCAAAATAGTGTCCTATAACGCCAGTCGCGCCTGCACCTAACATTGCTCCTTGTATCCCTGCAAATGCCGCCCCTGCCGTTGCCCCCACTGCTGTTGGGCTGGTTTTCAGAAGATAGCTTATCCAATTTGTCCCCGGATAGTCCTTCACTAATTCCCGGAGCACAGCTATTTTTCTGACCGGTTCGTCGGGCTCCTGCTCATGACGTATTCTGGACCGACGCTCTAGTCTTCTGATTTCTTTATATACCGTTTGGCGTCTTTCCGACACTTCCTCCACACTTTCGTCAATATATTTCTGTAAATATTCTTGAGATAGTTCTACTCTGTAATCTGCTGCTTCACTTATTCTATTTATGACTTTTTTCATTCGGGCTAGAATAGGGCTCATGTTCAAACCGAATATTACTTCCTCAAATAGAACATCTGCCAACCGGAATCCACCCGGTTGATATGCCGACTCATAATCATCCTGTGGTTCGGAATTCGGAAGCGTTAATGATAAATTATTATATATTTCTGAATTCTCTTCCCCCCAATAATCGGATGCATCAAATACGGTTATATCTAATTCATCTATCCTGTGAGCAGTAGTTGATAATTGTTCGAATGATGTATTTCCTGAAAAGAAATCAAGGGTCGTTTTGTCCCCTTTGTACACTAATTGTCCTTCCCGCTCAGTTGCTTCTACCAAGAGGTTGTGGAAAGATTCCACAATATAGAATTTAAATGGCCATTTGCCAAGATCCTCTACCATATCTAAAGTGCTACCAATAGCGGAATCAACCAATAAAGATGGGTCGATACATATCGCAGTTTTTGGGAAAATGTAGTCTGAGTCCACATATATGCTACTATCATTAGGACCCGTCCGGATCCGCCCCTCCGTCAAATCACTATACACGATATCTCTTGATGGCTCAAACGCATTCATTTTTCAAGGTTCAGGTGTTATCTCGGCTTCACCAACTAATATCTGGGGATGCTATCAATTTTAGATAGAGAGTAATGTTGGTGAATACGCCTCTGTATTAAACAGATCGCTCCTGACAGGTACCTTTAGATTTTCGACAATTAAATTACACCATTCGTCTATCCAAAGCGTTCGTTACGGTTGCTTCGATTGCATCTTTTTGGAAACCTCAATAGTACACGGATGGTCACTTCATTGCCCCAACTACGGGCACACTCTTCACGTCGAAGACATGCTCGTTCCCGATAATTTTCTGTTCGAGAGCGCCCATTGCCTCGGACATCTGCTCGTAGAGGCGCTTCTCCTCCACCGAGGCATCATCACGTTCCGCCCGCGTCTTCGCGTAGTGGAGCCGGTTAGAGTGGAACACTGACCAGTACTCCCGGCGTTCAGCGCTGCTCAGGCCTACAGTATGGTAGTTCTTCAGATCCAGCCAGACGTCGCTCGGTTCCGGCGAGAGCCGCTTCATCTGGGTGGGCAACCGACGTCCGTGAGTGCGATCACTGCTTCCGGGAATATCGTCCGTGAACTCCACGAGCCACTCCATGTCTTCGTCCGGTGGATAGTGCAGGTGCTGGCCGTCGTCACAGCTGCGGACGAGCAGACACCCTCCTTCATCGACAGCATCCCAGAGTAGCGATAGGATGGACTCCTGGTTCGCGACGTGATGGAACAAGTAGGCGGCAAAGACGAGATCGAAGCTTCCGAGATCGGCGTCAGGTAGGTTGTTGACGTCCAGCCACCGATACTCGACGTTGGGCGCGGCGTACTGGTCCTTGGCGATTTTGAGGGCTGCTCGGGACTGATCGATGGCGACGACATCGAACCGGTCGTCGTTCCCAAAGCGGCTCTTCGTGACCGTACCGTATCCACACCCCGCGTCGAGGACCCGATACGGTGGATCGATTCCCTATTCCTCGAATCGTTCTACGACCCGATCGAGGTTGCGCTCGTCCTGTTCGCGATGGACATCGGCAGACAGCTCGAGCCGATCGTAATCGACCTCGACGTCGTATTCACTCGGTCCTTCGTGCTCGGACTCCACCACGAATTGTCTCCGTGGATCGGAGAGGATCTCGTCCATCATCCGGGAGAGGGACTGCTGGAGGCGACTCTCGTACTCTTCGAGGGTAGCGTACGTGAAGTATCCCGTCTTGCGGCATTCCTCTCTGAAGTCCTGGACGGCCGCATACTTATCCGGATCCAACTTGCTCGTTGGGACGTTCTGTTCCGAGAATCCGATAATCGACGGCGTATGCCCATCGAAGGCGAGCTGTCGGACTGTGTCGGTCAGGCAGTCGCTCGTGGTCCTCGCGTTCTCCACTGTCGTCCAGAAGGTCCCGAGGACTGCATCGATCTCCTCCGCGAGGTCAGTCGTGTCGAGGTTGAGGTGGACAGCTGAGACCGGCTCCAGGTAGATGTCTTGGCTCCGTCCAGTCGTCGAGTTCCAGTCGATAACGACATCTCTGGCGACGCTCCGTTCCTGATCGATGTCGTCGCCCATGACCAGGAGGACCCGGTACACGGTAGCTTCAGTCGGCATCCTTGATTCAACTACTGACCACTAAGCAAAATGAATGGCGGAACGGCCCTGGACCATTAGACGCCGGACGGGTCGAATTCCTTGAGCCGCGCTTCTTCCTCGTCCAATAGGTCGTGTTCCAGATATCGACGGCCGAGACCCGTGATTCGGTAGTACCCGCCAGTTTCGTCTTCCTTCTCGATGAGACCAGCTGCGTTCAGTATCCGGACGCGCTGCTGGATTGTCCCCTTCGTCGGATCCATGTTCTTGGCGATCGTCGCTGGCGGGGCCTTGAAATCATCCAGTTCGTGCCCGTCGAGGAACTCGAGGACGTCGAGATCGCTCATCTGAACCCACGCTATTCGTGCACGCATAGTAGATCGACTAAGTGAATACCCCACTCTGGGTGAGCATCGGCAAAAAAACCTCTGTATACACCGGCGTCACGACCTTATGCGTTCGTATACACTCAGATAAGTATATGCTGAATCACAACTAAGCATACACAATATTTAATACTACCAACGGCAAATGGTCCCGATACAAAGTCAGTACTAACCGATCCGCCCGCGGGAAGTGGGCGCCGAGCTGACGAGCGATAGACTGCCCATCACAACGGCGTCAGAAAGGGTCCGAGTGGACATCTGACCCTTCTGGCCTGAGACGCTAAAAGCTTCGCCTCCGGGTAGAGGCCTCTCTGTGTCTCTCAGGCACGAGGTGACCGCCCTCCCAGCGCCGAAATGCGGACCGAGAGCCACGCATGTCACACAATCGAGGGAGAACCCCACCGAGGGAATACGAACCGGCGACGGAACCAATCGATCCAGGAGATATTGAAATCGAGATACGCTGTCAAAACGGACCAGAGGATCGAAAATGAGTCGTCTCGAACCGATCAGCCCCAGCAACGCCATCGAGATGTACATGGAGGGGCGGCGAGACGAGCTCAGCAAAGAAACAATCCCGTCCCACGTGTACCGCCTCGAAGCGTTCGAGCAGTGGTGTGAAGAGGAGGGAATCGATAACCTGAACGACCTCACTGGACGGGACCTGTACGCATTCCGGGTGTGGCGTCGAGAAGGACATGGGAAAGGACGCCAGGAGATTGCGACGATCACCCTGCGCGGGCAGCTCGCCACCGTTCGGGCCTTTCTCCGGTTCTGTGCCGATATCGACGCCGTTCCGGAAGGGCTTCACGAGAAGGTCCCGCTGCCGAAGGTTTCTGGAAGCGAGTCAGTGAGTGATACGACACTCGATCCAGAACGGGCGATCGATATTCTCGAGTACCTCAATCGCCACCACTACGCATCTCGAAAGCACGTCACACTGTTGCTCCTCTGGCACACTGGCGCGCGAGTAGGCGGGATTCGAGGGCTCGATCTCGACGATTGCCATCTCGATTCCGACCCTTCGGGACTCGAATTCGTGCATCGGCCAGCCCAGGATACGCCACTGAAAAACGGTGAGAAAGGCGAACGGTGGAACTCTATCGGTGGCCACGTTGCCGGCGTTGTCCAGGATTACATCGACGGACCGAGAGAGTGTGTAACCGACGAGTACGACCGAGCCCCGCTTCTGACGACAACCCACGGCAGAGCGTCCCGTTCGACGTTGCGAGACACGCTGTACGACATCACCAGACCCTGCATGCGCGGTGCGGAGTGTCCACACGACCGGGATCCGGACGAGTGTGAGGCGACGAACTACGTGAAGGCGAGCACGTGCCCGTCGTCACGATCTCCGCACGATGTTCGGAGCGGTCGGGTAACGGCCTATCGACGGCAAGACGTCCCCCGCCAGATCGTCGGCGACCGGCTCGACGCGAGCGGCGACATCCTCGATAAGCACTACGACCGCCGTAGCGAGCGTCAGAAGGCGAAACAGCGACGCGACTATCTTCCAGACCAATGACCGGACTAGACACGTTACTAGAGGTAGAACCGAGTCCACAGTGCAGGTCCGACAGGGCCCATCCAGAAACTGCACGATTTGTGACCGTCCCTGGAAGTGCAGTTTCCGGGCACGTTACCACCATAAAACCCCGTTCGCTAATTCGATAATCGGGGTTCGAAAGTGGGCCTAGGTGGCGACCGCCCGAGGGTCGCCGCCGTCTTGCGATTGTTATAGCCGAAATGGGATAGTCGGTGTGAAATATCGGTTTGGGCCCTTCTGAAGGGGACGTATCGTCCTGCGTGGAACCAACACGTATTTTACCAATCAGTCAAATCTCCCTCACGATTCGTTCTATGACGAGCCGGTTCGCGGTTCGCCCGGTGTTCAAGCCTCTCTCGCCGCCCGCCGCGCGACGGGCCCGATAGCCGCAGCATTCGGGCTCGCTCCGCTACCGTCACGGTAGCTGCAGTTTCTCGCCACCAGACACGGACAGATGCCGACATCCACCGAGTCGCCGGCACCGCCGGCGCTCACACGATCTGCGATCGACAGTCGAACCGCCTTCGAGCCGCTCGCTCGAATCTCGCGCCGCCGCGTGGCTCTCAGTGGAGGGGATCATCGATGATCGCTGCGATGCGATTACTGCGGCACAATCGGGGGTTCCGGCGATTTCTCGCGGGACAGTTCGCGACGAACGCCGGGGATAGCCTCTACACCGTCGCGGTCCTGTGGCTCGCCTTCGAGCTGAGCGGGTCGACCCTCGTTACCGGCGCCCTGAACGCGATACTGCTGCTTCCCTGGCTACTGCAGGTCTTCGCCGGACCACTCGTCGACCGCCTCCCGCTGCGGGCGGTGCTGGTCGGCTCGCAGGTGGTCCAGGGAGTGGTCGTGCTCGTCCTGCCGCTCGCGGCGATCACCGGAACCCTGAGCGTCGGCCTCCTCTTCGCCGTCGTTCCGGTGCTCGTGCTCGCGTCGCTGGTGATGGCGCCGATGGAGACCGCGCTCCTCCCACGTATCGTCGAGGACGAGCGCCTCTCGGAGGCCAATTCCGCCCTCGCAACGGTTACGCTTGGATTGGACATGCTCTTCGACGCGATCGGCGGCGTATTCATCGCTGTCTTCGGCGCGACGGCGCTGTTTCTGGCCGACTCGCTCACGTTCGCCGTCGCCGCAACGCTGTTCGCGGGGATCAGCGTTGCGACACTCGATGGTCGGGAGAAGAACGCAGACGCGCCCGCGTCCAGTCGCGCCGACCCCGGCTCGAGCGTCGACGGGGCGCTCGGTTCGTACGTCTCGGATCTCCGGGCTGGCGTCGATATCCTCCGCGGGACGCTCTTCGTCGAGTTGATACTGACGACCGCGGTGGCGAACTTCACGACCGGCGTCGCGCTCGCGATACTGCCGGCGTTCGGCGGTTCCACCGGCGGACCGGCGGTCTACGGCCTGTTGCTGGGCGCGCTTGGCATCGGGCGACTCGTCGGTTCCGTCGTCGGCCCGTACGTCGAGCGAGTTCCTTACGGGCTCGTACTGGTCTCACACGGATTCGGAGCGGGGTGCTGGGTCGCAGCAGTGCTGGCTCCGTCGACGACGCTGACGGTCGTGTTGTTCGGTCTCGCGTGGGTTCCGATCGGGATATCGGGCGTGCTGACGGCGACGCTCAACCAGCGACTGTTTCCGGCCGACGCGCTCGGGCGGGTCGCCGCAACGAAAGGCACCGCGTCGGGGGCGACGCTCCCGCTGGGCTCGGTCATCGGTGGCCTCGTCGGCGAACTGCTCGGGGTGACGACGACCATGGCCCTGGCCGCGAGTGGCTTCGGCTTCACGGCCGTCTACATCCTCCTGCGACCGCGCCTTCGACAACTCCCCGCCGTCGAGGCCGCGACTCCCGCCGACTTCGACCTGCAGACCGAGTCCAACCGATCGGCAGCGTAGCGGGACTGGAAACGTCACGACCCGGTTTTTTGCTGCGTTCCGCGCCGGCGGTGGCGATGTGCTCGCCAAAGGGAGTGGAAACGGTGTGACTCAGCGCTGTACACTCAGTTTTCAGCCGGCGAATCCGGCCACAACACAGCTTCGAGTGCGGCCGCATAGCGGCCGGGCTGGACTTCGCCGAACGAGACGATACCGAGCGGTTCGTCGTGACCGTCGCCGAGACTCGCGTAGTGCAGGTCGAGCCCCGGTTCGCGTCCGCGGTACACGGGCGATCCGTCGAACGTCTCCACCGGAAAGCCGAGCGCCGACGAGAGACTGGCCGGATCGATCTCGGCAGGGTGGGCTGTGAGGGCCACGAGTGGCTGCAATTCGCGAAGCTCAATGCGCGTTTCCAGACCCGCGACATCGACTGTTAGAACGCCGGTCGACTGGTCGTCGACGTATTCGAGTTCACCGTCGACAGGTTCGAGATGCATCGGCTTCGGACGACCTCAGTAGTCGCCCCAAACCGTCTCCACAGCATAAAGATTCGCAGTCGCGCCAGCGGGAAAACGACGGAAACCCCCTCTCAGACGGGGATACTGCCCAAGGCGAGTACGGAGAAACCGTTATATCGTCCGTGAATGAATATCGATGTATCAACCATCCGTTGTCGTTCGTTCAGCAGCGCTCGCCAGCGGAGTCGGTTGCGCTGAACCCATGGATACCTCGATACAGGAAGTCGGCCCCGGCGAGCTGAGCACGGTGATCGAACCGGGCGCGGTGACGCTCGTGTTGCGGGCGCCCGGTGTCGGCGGCTCACGACAGTTGCGATCGCTCGGCGAGGCCGTGACAGGGCTCTCCGAGACCGACGATGTCGACGAGCAAGAGCTCGTGGTCGTCGAGAATTTCGTGTCGGCGGTGTGCGACCTCGCGGACGGCTCTGTAATCGACTATTGCGACCAGTTCGGTCGAGGATCGCTGTTTACCAGATCTGGCGGCACCGTCCTCGTCGCGCGCCCTCGCGGGTTCGACTGGCTCTGTCGGAGCGAACTATCGGTCTACGGCCGGTTGATCGAGCGGGTCGACGCCGTCCTCGTGGTTCGGACCCCGCCGACCGCCGCGGAACCGGCGATCAACGCCGTCCGCGAGCGGGTTTCCAAACGACCCGTGGGCGGGCTTGGAGACGAAAAACGGGCAGCCCTGCTCGAGCAGGTCGGGTATCCGGCGTACGCCTTCGAGACACCCGAGTTGCAACAGGCGCTCGGGTGGTACGACGCGACGATTACGCCCAGCGCACTACTCGCGCTCTCGAAAAACGACGAGGGGGCCGCGCTCCTGCCCGCGGACGTGAGGCGGGCGTTCGGAACGCTACACGTGTTCGGAGCTCGTGACACGGACAGCGAGCGTGCGGAGTCGACCTGGTCGATCGACGACGGACTCGCGGACGGCCTCGCCACGCTCGTCCCGAGCGGCGGCCTCCCGAGTCGCGTTCCCAGCGAGCGGTCACCTCCGGCCCTCGCCGCGGTTTCGCTCGTCGTCGCTGGACTGGCCGACGACGCAGAGTGGCTCGACTCCCTCGTCCGGTACCGCGTGGTCCCCGCAGCCGCCGAAGCGCTGGAGATCGCACTGTCCCTGCCGCCCGGAACGATCGATCACCTCCAGGTGTTCGCCGACGACCCCGCGCGAACGCTGATCCGGGAGGGGCTCGCCGACGCGACCGACGACTCGGTCGTCGACGAGGCACGCGACGTCATCGGCGAGGCGGCCGACGCACTCGGATCGTCCGCCGTCGCGTTCGAAACGATCGCGACCGACCCAGCCGAGTACGGGTCGTCGGTCCTCGTCGGTGCCTGGCACTGGGACGGCCCGGCCGCGTTACACGAAGCGGCAGCCGAACGCGAACTGCGGGCACCGCACACGAACCCTGACGGAGGGATGGACTGGCCGGCACCCGTCGACGCAGCCGAACTCCGCGACGCCGTCGACGGCGGCCTGGTCGTCCTCACCGGACCGAAGACGACTGGCAAACGGCGGGTCGCCGCGTCTCTGGCGGCGGAACTCGAAGACTGGGGCGCGACGGTCAGACTACCCGAGCTTACCCACCCCGACCACGTTCGGACGGGGATCGCGGCGACGTCGAACGCCGTCGTGATCGCCACCTACGGCGCCGAGCCAGCGCGAATCGGGAGCGAGAATGGCATTCGGGCCCTCGCCGAGTGGGTCGAGGCGGGAGACTGCACAGGAGCGGTGCTCATCTGCGACGAGTCCAACCGGGAGCGCCTCGACGACATCGCGGTACAGACTGACTGTGACGAACTGGCGACCTGGACGGATCGCACCGAGGTCGCCTTCGAGGAGACGAGCGGCGTCAGCTCGCCCGATCCTGCAACCGTCGCACGCGAACTGCTCGGTGCGATCGGCTGGGGCGAGGTTCAGACGCCGTCTCGACGGACCGTCGACGTCGAGTCGGTCACCGACCAGAGCACGGTCGCCGCGGTTTCGGGCTGTCCGGACCACGCGCTCGGCGACGAGATCGTCGGACAGATCGTCGCCGAGGTCGTCGACGTCATCACGACGACACACGGGCCTGACGCGGCCCAGCCGTGGCTCTCGTTCGTCGACGACCTCGTGGCGGACGTCGGCCGCAATCGAACGGCCGACAGCGACGACGCAATCCGATACCGGGGCGAGGTGTACGCGACGGCGATCGCGGCCGTCGCGACGGCAAACCCGACGACGGACGAGTGGGTCCACGCAGTCGCGCAAAGCGTCTTGACTCTCACCAACGAGACCGCGGCCCCACCCGGCCGGGAGTCCGTCGGCGGCGAGATGGAGCCGTTCGCCACCGCGTTCGCCGGGGCACTGTCGATGCTCGCCCAGCCGTCGGACGGATCGGCGGTAAATCACGGCGCGGTGGGCTGTGTCGATCAAGTGCTCCACGAGATGGTCGGCAGCGAGGGGTCGCAATTTCCGCTCCACCTGGTCTACGGTCGCGCCGTCGGAGCGGTCGTCCACCGCGTCGAGGCGGACGGAGAGGTAGAGGGGGAGGTGGACGAGGAGGAGGAGGAGCGGCGGGAAGCGATCGGCACTGGGCTCGCCACGATCCTCACACTCGTTCGACAGCAGGCGGCAGGCGCCGACGAGTGGGCCACAGCGAACGTGCTCACGAACGGCTTCGGCTCCGCGCTCGGAGCAGTGGCGGAGACGTGTCCACCCGCAGACCTGTCGGCCCTGATCGCCGATATCGAATCACGGGCCAGCAACGCGACCCAGCTCGTCGGTGATCCGGACACCCGAACGGCGACGCTCCAAGAGCTGTACGTCGGCGGGATCGGGCTGTGGGTGTTCGAACACGGCTGCTCGGACGAGGCGTTCGGGCCCTGGATCGAAGCCATCGGCCAGGGGCTGTGCCAGACGGCGCAAGCGATCGACGACGGCGAGCCGGAATCGTTCGTGGTCGAGGCGTACGGTCGCGCCGTTCGAACCGTCGTGGGGTCGGGCGAACGCGACCGAGCCGAACAGCTGTTCTCCGCGGCGCACCGACTCGTCGAGACGCTCGCGCGTGGCGAGTTCGTCGACGACGAGCAGGCGTTTCGAGCGGCATTACACGCGAAGGCACTGGCCGTCTTCGGCGACGTTGCCTTAGCGTCCCCGGACGAGGTCACCCAGTACCCCTACGGCAGTAACACGATCCCGTTCGACGATTCGCTCGGCTTCGAGGACTGGATCGCGCTGTACGACGAGGCCGTACTGGCCGGCGACGTAACCGACGTGATCGACGCGACCAACGCGGATCCGACACAGTATCTGACGGCCGTCTACCGCGACGCGCTGTCGACGCACGTGCAGGGCTTCGACGAGGGGACGACCGAAACCGAATCGGGCAGTCCCACGACGACCGGCTCGACAGACGGCGTGACGCCACGCGGCCAGCGGACGTGGTACGGCGGGCTCGAAGACGTGATCGAATCGAGAGCGATCGAATCGGACACCGATCCGGTTGCATTCCTCGCGGACGTCTACGGCGGGGCGGCTGCCAACTGGGCGGCCGACGGCGCGTCGAGTCGCACGCAGGAGTGGATCGACGTGCTCGTCGGATCGCTGCGGAGCGGTCGCGCGTCCATCGACGGACCAGCGGCGAGCGACTGGGACGACGCGGTCGCGTCGACGCACGCCGAGGTATTAGCGGCAGTGGTGATCCGGACCGACGTCGGGGAACGCACCCACGACCGGTTGGTCGCAGCCGTCGTCGACGAGATCGAGACGACGGCGGTCGCGCCGGCCACTGTGACCGCCCCCATCGAGTACGTCGGGTCGGTCTTCGGGAACGCACTCGCACTCGTGGCCGACGTCCCACCCGAAGAGATCCGATTCGGCGTGGCCGAAGTGCTGACGGTCGTGGACGACTCGCTCTCGCTCGACCGAATCGGCGTCGAGCGAGAAGCGCTGCTCGAACGAGTGGGTTCGACGGCAGGCGAACGAGTGCGGGCAGCTGACGGCGGAGCCCACGCGACACGTCTCGAAGACGGACTCCGTGAGGCGGGATTCGACTCCCTCGCGGACGACGTGGCCGACAGCGACGGTGTCGATGGGCCAGACGTGGCCGACGGCGACACTGTCGGTGAGGCCGACACGGGCGACGGCGGACCCGATCGGACGCCGCAGCGATCGGAGTGACGGTCGTATCGAGGCCCGAATGGCGGGTCCTCGAGTATGGTAGCCGCACAGCCGAGGAGGGGCTACGATATGAGCCCCGCTACGGACGGGCGTCCCGACGAAAGAGACTGGTATGAGTCGAGTACGCGTCGCCACGTTCAGTCTCCTTGCCCTCGGGTACGCAGCGATCGGGTTCGTCGTGGGCCGACAGATCCTTCACGGCGTCCTCGGTATCCAGCCGGCCACGCTCCTCCCGATGCCGGGACCCATGTTGCAGGTGCTCGGATTCGGGCTAGTTCTCGGCATCGTTCTCGCCGGAACGCAGGTCTCCGTCCGGTTCCTCGATCTGCACAAGATGTGACCGGTGTCGAGAGTCGACCGGTGCCGAGAGCCGGCATCGAATCGGCCGAGAGGCTGTATCGAGGCGAGACACCAAAGGGCAGCGTTCGCAAGGGTGAGGGACAGCGTTTGCAAGGGTGACGGTTTGGACCGTGCTCCGGGGAGGGCGAGTATGGCACAGACACCCGACGTCGACATGGTCGACACCGCGGACGACTACATCCACGTGCGCTTTCGCGATCCCGACCGTTACGCCGAGATTCGAACACCCGACTGGGCAGACCAACCAGCGCAGTCCGTCTCAGAGGGAAGTCAGGTCCGGACAGGAAGAGTCGACAGCACGGACGACTGGGAAATTACGAGCGTCCTGATCGAGAAACACGTCGGTGAGGAGAAAGCCAGAGAGCAAGCTCGCGAGATCGTGGAAAAGATCGAATCGTGAGTGCAGACCGGAAGATACCGCGCGACGATCGTGGGTCGAGGCGATTCAGCGGCCCGGAAGCGATCCAGCGGTTCGAAGGCGACCCCGTCGACTATTCGCTGATCGTCAGGACGCCGTTTTTCACCGACACGTCGGCCGCCTCCGGTGGACGGACGAACTCGAACTGCTGGTCGTCGGCGACGACGATCACGGTGTCGTCGACGATGTCGACAGCGACGTCGCCCGCCGCGGCACCGAAGTCGACCGCGATCACGCTACGGTCGTCGTAGTCGAGCGTACGGACGACGATGCCACGTTCGGTTGCGTTCTGTAGTGGTTGTGGGACTTTCATACACAGCGTTAGCAGGCGTTCACTGGTAAGGGGAACGCAGGCAGACGACTGGGGGGAGGCGAGCGACGTATAGTTTCCTATCGGCGCGTCCTCGTCCTGGTAACTCCCTCTACGACCCGATGAAGTCGGTTAACGCCGTCTCCTGGATATCGTCGGTCTCCTCGAACTCGTTGGCGAGTTTCTTCGGGTCAGGTATTTCGAACGAGATCGAGGGATCTGGGCGCGTAACAGCGGCCTGGACGCGCTCGGCTTCGTCGAGAATGGGCACCTCTTCCGTCGTGGTTCCCGATATCGTACACCAGGCCCGCGATCGGGAGATGGCGACGAACGCTTCGTTTCGTCTATGGACAGCACTCTCGCGGTATTCTGGGTGTTGAACCCACTCGAGGCCAACGAGGTACACCGACGCAGCTTCGTTCCCCTTGGCCCTGTGGATCCCAGTGATCGTAACGGCGTCATCCACGGCGAAGGTCTTGCCGTCCCCGTTCCAGACGCCGTTCGCGTCGAGGTCCCGGGATTCCAGTTCGTTCGCGAGCATCGCGCCGGTATCCACGTAATCGTATCCGAGGACGATGACCATGATCTGGTCAGGAGCGAGGCCTTCCGCTACGTCTCGAACGATGCGGTCGGCAACCCACTGGAGTTCCGAACCCTTGGTCGGGAACGCGTTGGTTTCGACGAACGGCTTCGCCGCCGGCGTTTCGTGAAGCGGATGCGGTGAGTGGTCGTCCGGCCGGCGGATCGTCGCTGTCTCGCCGACTTCCCTGAAGTCAGCGTCCACCTCGTACCCGAGGCTCTCCCAGCCGTCGGTGCGCGTGATCGTCTGGACCGGTCCGTCTTCGGCCATGAGGCCCATCCCGATCGCGTGTCCTGCCATGAGAACCGGTCTGGGGGATCGATAGGCCTGGCGCATGACGTGGCTCTTCTGGACGCCACCGGGGTAGCTCCCGCGCAGGTCGAGGACCGGGTCGTCGTTCTCGTCGGTGCCGAAGAGGTTCGTCGGGCTCGGGGCGGAGAGACTCGTCAGACTCTGTGCCTCGTCGTACGCCCACACGAGCCGTTGGTTCTGGGCCAGCGCTTCGAGACAGAGGGTGAAGAAGTTCGATCCGAAGTCCTGCGCCTCGTCGATGAATATCCCGTCGTAGAGCGTCGGTATCGACGCTTCGTCCAGGAGTTCCTCGCAACACGCGTCGAAGTAGTCGTCACGATCGGGAAACGCCTCACGTGCATCGTAGAACGTTCGATGGTCGCGACCGGCCGCTCGGCAGGCGTTGTAGTATATCCCGTCACCGGCCTGCGAGCCGCCCCAGGCGTGGATAATGTCGAGGTTATCCCAGTTCGGGTCGTCGTTCGCGAAGCGGCGATAGAACCGCTCGACGAGCGCCGTGAGCTGATCGTAGAGGCTCTTCGAGTGGAACGTGAACGCGAGGGACAACTCCGGGTACTTCGCGTGGGTCCGCGCCACCTTCATCGCGAGGAGGACGGTCTTTCCTGATCCGGCGATGCCACGGATCTGCTGGGGACCCGGAGGAACGAGCATCCCGATCTCCTGCTGTTGTGCGTCGAGTCCCCGGAGCCCCTTCGTCACGTGCTCGTAGTGTTCTCCACGCCGCGTCGGTGTTCGCGGTGCACTGGTCCGGTCGCCGCTGATCGGTTGGCCGCAGCTGAGGACGTCCCTGGCTGCCACGAGTTCGTCGTCCGTGAGCGGGTCGAACGTCCGGACCGCCGCCAGTGCGTCGCGAAGTGCGACCGGTGTCAGATCGTCGCTCAGCAGCGTCCGCGGAGCGGCCGGACCGTCGAATCCACGGCCTTCCCACTCGTCTCTGGTGATGTTTGGAAGCGCGACGAACGTGTTGACTGGAACCCGACAGCCGTCGAGATCGGAGAGCGCCGGTTCGCTCGTGAAGAACCGACGCAAGAACAGCGCCTGGTTGCGCGCCTGCTGGTGCGGCGTCGATCGGGACTGGCTGATATTTTGCAAGTACCACGTGTGGCCCTCGATCCGATCGATGTGGTCGATCCGATACCCCTTGACCTCGATCACGAGCAGTCCCAGGTCACGGTGGAGGAGGACGATATCTGGTTCGTGGTCGAACGTTTCACCCCCTTTGTCGACGATCGGATACTGGTGGTACGCGACGCCCTCGTCGGTCGCGTCGAACGCGCCCTTGAGGCGCTCCCAGACCGCCAGTTCGGCGTCGATCCCCGGAAGTGACTCGTCGGCCGTCGTGGGGATGAATTCCATACGCTACACTAATAGCGAACTGATATACCAGTTTCCCTACCGATACCCTTGACAGTTCTGTGGGCATCACGCCTGCCGTGTCGATCGGCGGACTTCACTCGATCGCGAACCGATCACCCCGTCAATCGTCGTCGTCAGTGCCGATGCGGTCGGGGATCGTCGTGGGAGCGTCCCCCGGCAGCGAGACGTCCCGGAGCGTAAAGCGCTTTACAACCATGTCGTAGCAGAAGACGAGCGTGCCGAGGATGATCATCGTGTCGCCGGGGAGGCGCGCCCAGAAGAGCAGCTGGACGAGTTCGCCCTCGTAGAAGGGAGGCTGCGCGCGGCGGCGTAGCTCTCGGCGAACGCGCCTCCGTCGCCTGGTTCGCTCTGCACGAACTGCTTGGCTACGAGGACACCATGAACTACGACGGGTCGTGGACCGAGTGGAGGAACCTGGTAAACGCGCCGATCGAGACGGGCGCAGCGGAGTGAAACCTATGTCGGGCCACGATCGACGGCCGCGTCGTACTGTTCTCGGGTCACCGTGTACCGGTGGAGGTCGGCGACCTCGTCGTCCATCGGGACCCAGTTCCGGAGGACGCCGTCGTACTGCCCGCCGTGGGCCTCGATGTACCGCTGGATCGCACGTTTCGATTTCTCGTTGCCATCGTTGTGACCGGCGGTCACGAGCTCCAGGTCGAGGCGGTCGAAGGCGAGTTCCATCAGCGCCGCCGCACGCTCGCCGGAGTAGCCGCGACCCCAGAACGGTTTCCCGAGGATGAGTCCGAGCCGCCCTGTCCGGCGATCCCACTCGCAGCTGAGCGTGGTCAGCCCCGCGAGTTTGCCGGCGCTGTCCTCGCCCGCCTTCGGCCGAACGACGTACTCGGCGCCCTCGGTCTCCGCCCAGCGGCGTTCGGCATCGTCAATCATCTCCTGGGCATCCTTCAGCGTCCGATACGGGCTCTGTGGGACGTGTTCGAAGACCTCGTCTACCCCCTCGCCGTAGCCGACTGCGAAGCACTCGTAGAGTTCGCGGACGTCGACCGTTTCGTGGCAGAATCGTTCGAGCCTGAGGCGGTCAGTCGCGACCGTTTCCGGGAACATGGGACATGATGAGAAGAGGACTCATATAATGCTACGCGACCACGCCGCCGACGACCCCGATGTCCGTCGCCACGCCGGCGCATTCTCGTAAGTCGACCAACAGATTCTTCTCGGCACGGGTGTATATTCAGTACGCAATGACAGTACTTTCAACAGAAGACGAAGGTAAGTTCCTGATGGACGTCCGTGGAGAGCAGATCGGCATCGTCACGGCGGTCGATCCGGTCGAGCAGGTCGCCTACGTCGATCCGGAGCCGAGCCTCACGAACGCGTGGATACAGAGCCTCGGCCGCGGCGACGCGGGTGAGGACGACATCGAGATTCCGAGCGAGAACATCGAGACGGTGACCGATTCGGAAGTTCGCGTCGACGCCGACCTCAGTAGCGAGGAGTGACGACGGTTCGAATCCGGTTGCCGGCGTGAACGCCGTCCGTCGGCTAGAAGTTCACCGCGTCCTGGCCTTTCAGGCCGAGGAACTCGCGGGTCTGGGCGGGCGTCGCAATCTCCCGCCCGGCCACCGACTTCGTCAGTTCGACCATCTTCTCGACGAGGTCGGCGTTGCTCGCGGCCAGTTCGCCGCGGCCGCGATAGAGGTTGTCCTCCAGGCCGACGCGAACGTGCCCGCCCATCGAGACGCCCTGTACGCCGAGGGGGAACTCCTGACGGCCGGCGCCGATGACCGAGAAGGAGTACTGGTCGCCGAAGAGTTTCTCCGCGGTTCGATACATGTGGGTCAGTTGCTCGGGATCGGCGCCGATCCCGCCGTGGATGCCCATGACGAACTGGATACGAAGCGGCGGATCGAGGAGACCGCGGTCGAGGAAGTGCTTGGCCGTGTAAAGGTGCCCGACGTCGTAACACTCGAGTTCCGGTTTGGTGCCACACTCGTCGAAGGTCTCGAGGAGGGATTCGATGTCGCCGAACGTGTTCCGGAAGATGAAGTCGCGGCTGTCGTCCAGATAGTCGGGTTCCCACTCGCGCTCGAACTCGTCGTAGGCGTTCAAGAGTGGGTACATCCCGAAGTTCATCGAGCCCATGTTACAGGAGGCGGTCTCGGGTTCGAGTTCGGGCACGGTCGCGATCCGTTCCTCGACGGACATCGCCGCCGACCCGCCGGTCGTCGGCTGGACGATCGCGTCCGTCTCGGCGCGGATTCCGCTCGCGATCTCGCGAAAGAGCGCGGGGTCGCTCGACGGTTCGCCCGTCTCGGGATCCCGGGCGTGGACGTGGATGATACTCGCGCCGGCCTCGGCGGCGGCGATGCCGTCTTCGATGATCTCCGCCGGTGTGACCGGCAAGTTCGGAGACATCGTCGGGACGTGGATCGCCCCGGTCAGTGCAGCCGTGATGATGACGTCGTCGTGGTGTTTCATGTGATGTGGAGTCGGGTCGTGGTGGGTGGTCGGATGGCTGGACAGCGCGATCGATACACCGACTGATCGGCGTCGATCAGCCGTCGCCGTCGACGAAGGCGACCGGGCGGACCCAGCCGCCGCTCGCGTTCTCGATCTTGATGGGGGCCGTGACGAGCGGGATCTCGGTCCGGCGTGGCAGCGCGTCGAGGTTGGCCATCTTCTCGATCTGGCAGTACTCGACGTCGCGACCCGCGAAGTGGGCCGGCCAGAGTTCGGCGTCGTCCTCGGCCTCGGCGTAGCGGGCACCCATCTCGGTGAACGGCTTGTCGAAGCCGTAGGCGTCGGTGCCGATGACGCGGATTCCCTGCTCGACGAGATGTTTCGTCGCGGCAGCGCTCATCCCGGGGAAGTCGGTCAGGTACGCCGGCGTCCCCCAGTGCTCGTCGGCGCCGGTTTCGAGCAGGACGATCTCGCCCGGCGAGAGGTCGTGGTCGATGGCGTCGAGTTGCTCGTCGATCTCGGCGGACGTGATCTCCGTGCCGGCGTCCTTCCAGGTGAAGTCGAGGACGACGGCCAGGCCGCGTGTCCACTCGAGCGGGACCTCGTCGATCGTTCGCGCGGGCTCACCGTCGACGGTTGGACCGTAGTGGGCCGGCGCGTCCATGTGGGTCCCGGTGTGGGTGATCGCGCTCACCTGCTCCCAGCCGAGTCCCATCCCGTCGGGGAAGTCCTCGGCGTAGACGTCGTAGCCCCCATCACGGAGGTTCTCCGCGAGCAGGGAGGCACCCGCCTCGTGATCGAAGTACTCGATGTCGGGCGGCCAGGGCTCGCTCTCGACGTCCGCTTCCAGGCCGATACTCAGGTCGATCGGGTCGTACTGTGTCGGGTCGAACATGCGTGTCGTGTAATCGTGTGTCGTCGGGTGGTCGTGCGTGTGTGGTCGATCGTGTTGTGTCGGGCCGCGTCGCGTGGTAGTGAGGTGGTCGTGCGTGTGTGGTCGATCGTGTTGTGTCGGGCCGCGTCGTGTGTAGTGGGGTGTGCCGTCCGAATCGGCGTAGTTGGGTGCCCTCCGTGCCGTGTGTAGTGGGGTGTGCCGCCCGCGTCTGGTTGCCTCGGGAAGCCTCACATCCCGAGGTACGCTTCACGCACCTCGTCGCTCCGTTTCAGCTCCGTCGCCGGGCCGGAGAGGGTTACCTCGCCGTTGTCGAGGACGTAGGCGCGATCGGCGATGTCGAGCGCGGAGAGTGCCTGCTGGGAGACCAGCAACACCGTCGTACCCGCCTCGTTGATCCGGCCGATCGCGTCGAGGATGTCGGCCGCGAGGTCTGGGGCGAGGCCGAGCGTCGGCTCGTCCAGGAGCAACATGTCGGGGTCGCTCATCAGGCCCCGGCTCATCGAGACCATCTGCTGTTGGCCGCCGGACATCGTCCCGACGCGCTGGTCGAGACGCGATTCCAGATCGGGGAAGATCTCGAACACGCGCTCGCGCAGGCTCGAAACGGTGTCGTCGTCGAGGCCGCGCGGCGTCGCGATCGCGAACGTCTCGGCGATGGTCATCTCCGGGAACAGCTTGCGATCCTCGGGGACGTGGACGAGGCCGCGTTCCCAGGTCTCGTTCGCCGCGAGAGACGTCACGTCTTCCCCGTCGAACCGGATCGCTCCCGAGTCGGGCGTCGACAGCCCGGAGACGTTCTCGAGCAGGGTCGTCTTGCCGGCCCCGTTCGAGCCCAGCAGCGCGACGAGTTCGCCAGGTTCGACCGAGAGCGAGACGTCCCGGAGGACGCGCGCTCGACCGTACGAGAAGTCGACGCCCTCGACGGCGAGCAGCGGCTCGCGAGCGGTCGTCTCACCCATCGAGACCACCCCCGGTTTCGGGCACGTCTTCGTCGGGCGTGGCGTCGCTGTCCGCCCCGGTCCCGACCTCGTCGCGGCCGGAGCCGAGGTAGACGTCGATCACCTGTTCGTCGTGGACGATCTCGTCGGGCACGTCTTCGGCGATGATAGTGCCGTTCGCGAGCACGCCGACGCGGTCACAGACCGTCATCGTCGCCTCCATGACGTGTTCGATCAGCAGGATCGTCACGTCGAGTTCGTCCCGAATTCCGTCAATCAGTTCGATCTGGCGCGCGACGTCCTCGTGGCTGAGCCCGGCGAAGACCTCGTCCAACAGGAGGAGTTTCGGCTCCGTGGCGAGCGCGCGGGCGATCTCGAGTCGCTTCTGCTCTGACATCGTCAGGTCACGGCTCTCCTCGTGGGCGAGATCGGCGAGATCCACGAGGTCGAGCAGTTCCAGCGCTCGGGCCCGGGCCTCGCTCACTCGATCGTAGCCGCCGGCGTAGACGAGGCCGGGCAAGAGGTTGTCCTGGGTCGTCATGCCGGGGTACGGCCGGGTGAGCTGGAAGGTTCGCCCGACGCCGTCGCGGGCGATGTGCTTCGGCGCGCGATCGGTAATGTCGGTGCCGTCGAAGACGATAGTCCCGTTATCGGCACGGAGGAGACCGGAGACGAGGTTGAACAGCGTCGTCTTGCCGGCCCCGTTCGGGCCGATGAGGCCCTGAATCGAGCCTTCTTCGACGGTCATCGAGACGCCTTCGAGGACCCGGAGGCCGCCGAAGGATTTCTCGATATCGCGCAGTTCGAGGAGCGCCATCACCGATCACCTCCCGGTGTCGCGCCGCCGAGTCTATCCGGCAATCGGCTCCGGGCGTGGCGACGGAGCCACGGGACCACGCCGTGGGGCAGATAGAGGATGACCCCGACGAGGACGAGTCCGTACATGATCTGGGCGACCTGGCCGCCGAACTGCAGGACGAGGAACTCGTCGACGACGCGGAGCGCCGCCGCCCCGACGAAGGGGCCGATCCAGTTGCCGGTCCCGCCGAGCAGCGCCATGAGGACGACCAGGATCGACACCCTGACGTCGAACATCGGCGTCGGCGTGACGTAGCCGAGGTACCAGGCGTAGATGCCGCCGGCGAGGCCGGCAAGCGCCGCCGAGAGGACGAACGCACCCACCTTCAGCCGGGTCGTGTCGATCCCCTGCGTGCTGGCGACCGCTTCGTCCTCCCTGATGGCGTAGAGGCCGATGCCGTACTTCGAGCGTTCGACGAGCCGAGCCGCGAGAATCGTCACGCCGAGGACGCCCACCATGAGCAGGTACAGCAGCACCTGGCTATGGGCCGGGTCGTCGAGCGGCGCCGGGAGGAAGACTCCCTGTGAGGCGTCGAGTCCGGGCAAGTTGGTCACGAACGCCTGGATGCCGAGCGCGATGACGAGCGTCACCAGCGCGAAGTACGGCCCTTTCAGCCGCAGGGCCGGGTAGCCGACCACGAGCGCGATGAAGCCAGCGACGGCCGCGCCGATCGGCGCGGTGAGGTAGGGCTCGAGGCCGTACTCGACGAACAGCCAGACGGACGTGTAGCCGCCGACGCCGAGGAACGCGACGTGGCCGAAGCTCTCGTAGCCGGCGTAGCCGCCCAGCACGTTCCAGCCGACGGCCAGCGAGGCGTACATGACCAGTAACATCAGGAACGAGAGGACGTACTGGTCCATCGTCAGGGCAGGCACGAGCGCCAGGAGTCCGACGACGGCGATCGCGAGCCGATCCGACGAGTCGAGTCTCTCTCGTATCATTGCTGGAAGAGTCCCTCCGGTTTGACGACGAGCAGACAGACGAGCAGGACGAAGAGGACGAAGTCGACCCAAGCGAACGGGACGACGAGCGCGCTCAGTTCGTACACCAGACCCGTGAGCAGTCCGGCGACCCCGGCGCCGACGACGCTCCCGACGCCGCCGAGGATGGTGACGATGAAGACGAACACCATCCAGTGGAGGTGCTCGCTGGGGGTGAACGACCAGAACATCGCGGTCGCGACGCCGGCGATCGCCGCCGTCGCGAGTCCGAGACCGAACGTGATCGCACTCACCCGGCGCTCGTCGATGCCCGAGAGGGCCGCCCCCTCAGCGTTCTGTGCGACCGCGAGGACCGCCCGCCCCGTGTACGTGTATTTGAGGAAGACGAACACGATCACGAGCGTGAGTAGCGCGAGGCCGGCTCCGACGAGCCGTCCGGTCGTCACCGGGACGCCGAGGACGTTCACGACGTCTCTGGTGTAGCCGGTCTGGAGTACGCGCGGGTCGGCGCTAAACTGGACGACGAGCAGGTTCTCGACGGCGATCGCCAGACCGAACGAGAGTACCATCGAGGCGAACGCCACCTCGCGGGCCCGATCGGCCAGCGGTCGGAAGAGCAACTCGTAGAGCGCGACGCCGATCACGAAGAACAGCGGCACGATCGCGACGAGTGCGAGAACGGGGTCGATGCCGTAGCTCGCGTGTGCGGTGTAGCCGAGATACGCCCCGAAGATGACGAACGCGCCGTGGGAGACGTGGATGACGTCGAGTGTCCCCCAGGTGAGGCTGAAGCCGACGCTCAGCGTCGCGTAGACCAGCCCGAGCAGGGTTCCGAGGACGATGGCTTCGATGACGGCCATCGTTAGAACTGCTCGTAGTAGGGATAGACGACGTCGTGCGTCGCCACGTCGTCGGGCGCGACGAGTTTCGCGACCCCGTCTCTGACCTGGGTGGCGTACTCGATCGGGTCCGGGAGCCCACGGTCGTCGAAGGCGTACTCGCCGCCGACCGTCTCGACGGAATTGCTCTTGAGCCAGTCGCGGATCGCACCGTTGTCGATTTCACCGGCGCCCTCGACGCCCTGCTGGAGGGTCTGCATCCAGGAGTAGCCGAAGAGGAAGTACTCGGACGTCGTGTCGCGGTCGTACTCCTCCTGGGCGATCTCGTTGAGTCGGTCGATGCCCTCGAACGGCAGATCCGGGTGCATCGACGTGCCGGAGACGACGTAGTCCCCGAGATCGCCGAGTTCGTCCTCCCAGGCCGGCGTGAGGGAGCCGATCCCCTGCAGGACGGCTTTGGGCTCGTAGCCGGTGTCGTGGATCGCCTGGATCGTCGAGACCCCGTCGCCGAAGAAACCGTTCGCGAAGAAGAGGTCGGCCCCGACGTCCGCCGCGCTCGAGACGAGACTCTGGGCGGAATCCAGTGGGAGCGTGTATCGCTCGTCCATCTCGAGCGGAATGCCGAGCCGATCCAGGTTCTTCGTCGTGCTCTCGTAGACCGCTTGCCCGACCGGGTTGTCGACCGTGATCGCTGCCGCCGTCTCCGGCCACTCGCTCTCGGGTTGGCCCTCGAGCCAGTTGAAGAAGCCGTCGTACCACCACTGGCCCATCAGCGGCGGGGCGCCGAAGGCGTACTCGAACCCCTGCTCGAACGAGGACATGTGGCCACCCATCGAGACGTACACCATGTCGTTCTGATCGGCCACCTGCATCTGGCCCGCCGCGGTGCTCCCGGGGTAGCCCCCGAGCAGCAGATCCACGCCCTCGCGGGTGATCAGCCGGTTCAACTGCGAGACGCCTTCGGAGGCCTCTGACTGATCGTCCTCGATGACGAGGTCGACCTCGCGACCGAGGAGGCCTCCGTCGTCGTTGACGTCCGAGGCCCACTGTCGGTAGCCGTCTTCGATGTACGTCGCCGTGTCGGCGTACGCCCCCGAGAGTGGGAGCGTCCCGCCGATGACGATCGCGTCACCGTCACCACCGTCCCCGAGAATGCTGTCGAAGCACCCCGCGAACGCCCCCGTCGCCCCGACGGCCGATGCCTGGAGGAAGCGCCGTCGCGAATTCGTATCATGATCTCGACTGTTGTGCCCAGATACCATGGGGCAAGTATTGCGAGTACCGGTGCATAAAGCTACGTATGGACGAATATGAGGGCTTCATACACGTTCACACAAACCATATAGAATGTGACTTGTAAATCAAGATACCTGACTGGCAGCCGGTCCGGCCGCTCGAGGACGATACCAGAGCCGACGTACGGATCGACGGGCGTGAGGGATTGAGGAGAGTGAGAGAGTGACGGGTGTGAGGGATCGACCGGCACTCGCCGCGAGCAACGAGGGGTGCCAGCGAAGCGACGCTGTCGGTTCCGCTGGGCGTCTACAGGCGAGATGGCGGTCGAGTCAGCGAAGCGGCAACCGGGACCGGGTAGCGCGCCAGATTCAAGGGGTGACCGGCTAGAGAGGCGCCATGCGCCTGACCGTCAACCTCGACGACGAGACCAGCGAGCGACTCGAGGGGCTCTCGGCGGCCGAGGGCGTGTCCAAATCGCAGATCGTTCGTGACGCGATCGGCCACTACGATCGGCTCCAGCGGGAGTGGGAGCAGGTCGAAGAGGAACGCCTGCAGTGGTACGTCCGACTGCTCGCCAGTTCCGAGCACATCATCCTCGATGTCGACCACCTCGACACCCTGTTAGACGCCGTCGAGGACCCGGAAGCGCTCGTCCCCACGTGGCGCGACATCGGCCGACGCCACGGCATCGAGTGGGGCAGCCAGTTCGACTCGCTCGAGAAGAAGCTGCGAGTCCTCGAGTACTGCAACCTCTTCCGAATCACCGCGCTCGACGACGAACAGTTCGCGCTGACGTTCAACAACGAGACCGAAGCCACCCTCATCGCCGCGTTCATCGAGGGCGAGTGCGAGGAACTCGGCTTCGACATCGATATCCGCCAGATCGATCGAAAACTCGTCGTGACGGATCGGACGGGATAGGGCCAGACTGGAGGACTACCGTCTTCACGCCTCGGGTCGGGGCATCGACTCGACCTCGCGAATCCGATCGGTTTTCTCGACGGACTCGTACTGGCGCCGCCAGGCGTCTTCGGGGAACAGCCCGTTGCGGTCGAAGAGATCGCGTGCTGCCTCGGTGAGTTCGTAGAACTTGTACGGATAGTCCCGCAGCCGGTTGCCGGGATCGATCTCGTGTTCGCGGACGACGCCGACGTCCAGCAGGGTGTGGAGGTGCCGCCGGATGGCGTCCTCGGAAAGCGGCGGGTTCATGTAGTCGAGTTCCTCGACGGTCGGCATTCCTGACGGATGGCCCACGATGTCCGCCAGGATGTCGGCCCGCTTCTGGTCCGTCGCCTTCTGTAACGCCCGCCAGGCGTCGAACGCTCCAGGGGAAGTGTTGGGCGACGGGTGGGCACCGTCGGCCGGCGGCGACTCTGGCTTCATACGCACCCATTGGACCGCAGTCAGCATAAAACCAGTTGACTCTTACTGAGGTTGGTTACGCAAATGGTCCCACAATCAGTCTACCTGCTTGTTCCAACCGGTCCCGGCCCCCGTCGATGCGGTTGGTTTCCGGCGGACGTCACGCGGACCGAATGACTCATGGCGTAGTAATTACCACCATTGTTCGATGGACGACGGCGCGGACGTGAGCGGGTCCGACACACCGTCGAGAGCCGATATCCCGGACGGAGAGACGCTGCTAGAGGGGATATCGGCCATCCAGCTCACCCCGGCCGAACACCAGCGGGTCAAGGATCTCGTCCACGGACCCCTGCTGAACCGAATCGAGCGTCACGACCGCCGCTATCTGGTCGTCGGTGCGGGCGGCGAGGTCGGTGCCGCGACCCGCCGCTCGATCGTCTACGACGAACTCGACGGGCGGACAGATCAGCCGGCGACGGCCATCCGCCTCGAGGACTTCGACCTCACTCCGGAGGAGATCCGGCTCTGGACGCGGGTCTTCGACATCCTCTGCGGACTCGCGACACACATCGTCGCCGTGCTGGAAGACTTCGACGGCGGCTACGTCTGGGAACTCGGCCTGCTGTTCGCGCCGGCGTATCGCGAGAAGGCGTGGGTGCTGAAACGACGGTACGACGATCCCGAGCGGGAGCGTGCCCGCTTCGACAACGGCATGGCCGCCTCGCACGTCGAGGCACTCCTGACCGGGGAGCGAGCGCACGAGTGGACGACGGTGGACGAACTGCGAGCCGCCGTCGACGAGATTCCGTGACGACTGGATCCACCTAACTTGGGCCGATCGGTCAGTTCACTACTCGATCAGATCCTGATCGAGCGGGTCCTCCACGTCGCCCATGATCGCCTCGAGGAGATCGGTCACCGTGACGAGACCGACGACGTCGCCGTCCTCGATGACGAGTGCAAGCTCCTGGCCCTCGGTCTGGAACTGGTCGATGGCGTCGCTGACGTCTGTATCGGGAGACAGTGTCATCGGCGGTGCCGCGAGTTCCGCGAAATCGACGTCCCCGCTCGCGAGTTCCTCCCGATGGCGGGTGAAGATCGGGAAATAGACGATGCCCCGGAAGTCCGTCAGGTCCTCGCCGACCAGCGGGTAGCGGGTCTGGGGCCGGTCTTCCATCCGCTTCGCGTTGTCAGCGAAGTCGGCCTCCGTCGAGAGCGCGACGATCTCGTCGGGCGGCACCATCACGTCACGGACCGGCTGCTCGCCGACCGCCAGTGCGTTCATCACCTCCTCACGACGTTCGTCGGGAAGCTCCCCCTGTTCGAGGACGTCACCGAGCCGGTTTCTGAGGTCGGCACGGGATTCGATCATGTCCGCTTCGGTCTCGGTCCACGCGCCCGTCATCTCGACGCCGAAGAGTCGCAGCGTCGACTTGGCCACCCAGTCGCCGAAGACGATGAACGGCTTGATGGCGACGGCGAACCAGTACAGCGGACCCGCGTACCGGGCGACCTGTTTCGAGCGTTCGACGCCGAGGTACGTGGGCGTCTGTTCGCCGTGGGTCAGGTGGATCATATTGATCAGGAAGAACGCGAGCAGTGACCCGGCGCCGGCCGACGCCAGCGCCGTGTTTTCGAAGAGTGGTTTGAAGACGGCTGCGAGCCCCGGCTCGGCCACGATCCCCAGCGCGATCGACGTCCCGGAGATCCAGATCTGGCAGGTCGTCAGGTACAGTTCCAGATCGTCGGTCATCTTCCACGCCCGTCGCAACTTCGGATCGGCGTCGAACTCCGCCTTCGAGAACTGTCGCGTCCGCGTCAGTGCGAACTCGACCGCGACGAAGTAGGCGTTGATCAGGATGAGTCCGACACCGGCGAGAATGCGCGCGGTGATCTCGATCGATTCCATCGCTGGCCAGTAGTCACGGCCGGAGTAAAGTAGTGATGGAATTCCAGGTCACGACCCCGCACACGAGGCAGCGGAGCAGTTGCGCTCAGAATTCGAGCGGTTCCATCTCGTGGACCGCACAGCCGAACTCCTCGGCCATGTCGTCGTGTACCTCCGGTTTAGCGGTGAGGTAGATGATCTGCCAGCCGTCCGCAACCAGATCCAGGAGCGTCTCGAATCCGTTCCGGAGTCGGGTTCGATCCGCGGCGAGGAACGGATCGTCGAGCAGCAGAAAGCCCGACTGGCCGCCCAAAACCTGCCCCGCGAGCGAGAGGCGAGCGGCGAAGTACAACTGATCGCGTGTGCCCTGGCTCAACTGGTCAGGCGCGAGTGTCCCGCCGTCCGATCGATGGACCGCCAGCGACCCGGCCTCCGGGTCGTACTCGACGGCGGTGTAGCGTCCGTCCGTAAGGTGGGCGAACGTCGCCGACGCCGGGCCGTCGGGCGAGAAGAGCGTCGCGGCCTTGCGTTCCTCGGCGTCGCGAATCTCGTCGACGATTCGAATCGCCTTCCGGGAGCGTTCGGCGTTCTCGGCGATCGTCTCGGACGCGTCCCGCAACTCGGCTTCGAGGGCTCGAAGGCCGTCTATGGTTCGCGCCCGTAACGACGGCGTCGTCTCGACGAACGGAGGGAGCGAGAGGTCGCCCACTCGACGGTCGAACGCGTCGAGCCGGTCGCGGTGGTCCGCGAGCTCCGCCTCGGCGGCCTCGAGGTCGGCGTCGAGGGCGTCCAGCCGCGTTTCCAGTCTATCCAGTTCGGTCTCGTCGTACTGGGCGGCATCGACCCCGTCGGCGTCCACCGCAGCTCGACGTTCTGCGAGCGCCGATTCCCAGCCTGCGATCGTGCCGTCGGGATCCGTCGCGTCCGGCTCGCCGAGCTCACGTGATAAGACCATTTCCGCTTTCGAGCGTCTGGTTTCTGCCTCTTCCAGCTGTTCGAGGCGTGTCTCGTAGGCATCGATCGAGTCCACGTCGGCGTCGGCCAGCGTCGACCGTACTGCCTCGCGTCGCCGCTCACGCTCCTCGACGGCAGCACGGCGGTCGGCCTCGAGTTCGTCGACGCGATCGGCCGTCTGGGCGACGCGTTCGTCGAGTTCGCGAACGCGCGCCTGGAGGCCCTCGAGTCGGTCCCGGTAGGCCCGACTGCGAACCGGTATCTCTTCGACCGAGTCGACGTCGAACCCGGCGTCGTGTGCCGTCTCCAGGAGCGCTCGCTCACGCTGGTCGGCCGCGACAGCACGGTCCGCCAGCCGGTGGTGGGACCACCACGACAGCGCGGCGACGGCGAACGCCACGAGAGCGATCACCCAGGCCACGAGCGCGGGGAGAGCGACGCCACCCCGCGCCACGAGCGCGCCCGCCCCACCGGCGACACCGGCCCCGACGAGCCCCGCCACCGTCAGCTGTCGGCGATGAGTGAGTCGCGATTCCAGCATCGCGTCGCCATCCGTCACCGGTTCCCGCGTCCGCTCCCGGTACGAGTCTGTGGCCCGTTCGAGGCGCGAAACCGCGTCGTCGCGCTGGGCGAGTTCCGCGTAGCGTTCGCGTTTTGTCTCCAGGGCCGACCGGTGGCGCTCCAGTGCCGTCCGCTTTCGGTCGAGTACGTCGTCGAGTTCGTCGATCCGCTCGCGAGCGTGATCGAGATCCACGTCCAGTTCGCGGAGTCGTTGCAGCGTTTCGCGGTCCACGGCGGCCGATCGGAGTGTCTCCGTCGCCGTCCGGTAGGCCGTCAGATTCGCTTCGGCCTCCTCGAGTTCGACGAGGTCCCGCGCCGTTTCCTGCGTCGTGAGGGCGGCCGCGACCGCTCGGCGCTCGCTCAGGAGCGACCGGCGCCGCCGGGCAAGCTCGTCGATCCCCTCCCTCGTCGCGGCCGCCACGTAATCTTCGACGTCGGCGGCGAGCGCGTCGACGGCCGCCTTCGCGTCTTTCGTGTCGTACTCGCGATTCGCCAGATTCAATCGGGCCTCGGTCAGCCGGCCCTCCTCGACCAGCCCGTCCCGAATCGTCTCGAGTTCCGTGGTGTGGACGTCGCCGAGGTGCTCGACCAGCGAGGTGTAGTAGTCGGCCGTCTCGGGAAGGGCGAGATCGCTGTCCCGGATGACGAACAGCGAGGAGAGGTGGGCCGGGTCGATCCGCGAGACATCACCGAGCGCCGTCCCGTTGCCGAGTTCGTGGCGTTCGGTGCCGTCGTCCAGGACGACGCGACCGACCGGCTCGCTCGCGACTCGCGGCCCGGGCTTTAGATGGTCGGCGACGGCCGGGTCAAGCAACTGGAGCAGCGCCTCGAGGAAGAGCGTCTTACCGGATTCATTCGAGCCAGCCACGATCGTGAGCCCGTCGCCGCAGGGCGGCTCGCAGCCGGCCAGTGGGCCGTATCGATCGACGGCCGTGCGCGTCAGCCGCATCGTCACTCCCCCCGCCGACCGGCGAGGGTTCGACTCGCGACCCGGAGTGTCCGCGTCCGGACCGACGCTTTCGTCTCGTCGTCCCAGTCGGTTTCCGCCAGGCGGTCCTCGAAGTCACGCATCACCGGGTGGGCGGTGACGTGGGACGCGTCGATCGTCTCGTTTCGAATCCAGCCGGGATCGGCCACGTCGTGCAGTCGGTCGGCGAAGTCGGATTCGCCCACCTCGACGACGCCGTCGACGACGATCGACGGCTCCGCAGTCGGCGTGACGGTCGTCTCGACCCACGCGGCCAGCTCCGCGAGGACGGCGTCCTCGGTTCCCGGCGTGACGGTCACGCGTTTCGCCAGGTGGTGATAGGTATCGATCGGTTCGAACGCCAGCTCCGCATCCGCCTCGAGGCGGACGACCCGTCGCCGACCGGTTTCAGACGTCCGCGTCGACGCCGGCGTCCCCGGGTAGGCGAACTCGGCACCGGACTCGAACTGCAGGTGGTGGGGTCCGTGGTAGTGGCCGGCGAGGTAGGCGTCGAAGTCCAGTTCGGCGAGTAGCGCCTCCGTCACGGGGAAGTACCGATAGGCCCCTTCGTCGCCGGCCTCCGCGTCGATCGGGGCGTCGAGACTGCCGTGGAAGAGGAGCACCTCCGTCCCGTCGAACGACGGCCGGTCCTCGAGTGCCAGCACCAGCTCGTCGGTCACCGACTCGCGGTAGGGAATCGCGATGATCCGGTACTCGCCGTCGGGGCTGTTCCAGGTGCCGTAGTCCGCTTCGTCCGCGATCACGGTACACGAATCGCCGAAGAAGAGGTCCCCGCGAAACGCCTCGATGTCGTGGTTCCCCGGGATGAGGACGATCTCGAAGGCACGATCGCTGAAGTACTGGTTCCGGAGCTCGCTCCGGAACTCGTCGACGTCCTCGGGACGATCGAAGAGGTCGCCACCGATCGTCAGGACGTCCGCGTCACGGGCCTCGGCGACCGAGAGGACGGCCTCGAGCGCATCCATCCGCTCCGGCGCGTCGGCCCGAAGGTGGACGTCGGCTGTGTGGACGAGTCGGGTCACGAGTGGGCCCCGTAGCCCTCCGTCCACAGTGTGGTCGCCGTCGTGGATCGACGGGTCGAAACTGTCCCTCCCAAGTGGGACACGGCCGCCATCCCCGATCGCGTGACCGTCCAGCGTGCGTTCACGGCTCTAACGTATCCGGTCCGGTGAAAGTATAGATTGTGGTGTGGCGGACGACGACCGCCACCCGGCGACCCGACGCCAGCGGGACACACACACACACACACACACACACACACTGGCTCGACGATCATGCACGGGGAAAGAGCCGAATACGCAGCGATCGAATTGGAGCGCATGCCCACCTACCAGACGTCGTCCGTGATCGACGCGCCGTTCGACAGGGTGTGGTCGTTCTACGACGACACCGAGGGGCTCGAAGCCCTCACGCCGGACTGGCTCGGGCTTCGCCGTCCAACCATCGTCGGGCCCGACGGCGAGCCGGAGCCGGACGCCTTTCGGCCGGGAACCGAGATACGACTCGAACTGGAACCGCTGGGCCTGTCCGGCCTCCCCGGCACCGAGTGGGTCGTCGAGATCGTCGAGCGAGAGGTCGACAACGACCGCGCCCGCTTCGTCGACGAGCAGGTCATCGGTCGCGGGCCGTTCCGGTCCTGGCGCCACACCCACCGCTTCGTCGACCTCGGCGGCGAGACACTGCTGGTCGATCGGATCGACTACCGGCTCCCGTACGCTGGGACGCTTCCGCTCGCGACACCTGCTCTCGCGGCGCTTTTGTGGTATCGACACCGCCGAACGCGGCAGTTGCTCGAAGCCGACCAGGCTGCGGGCGCCGGGCTCTGAACAGGCGTGGACGCCGAACGAGTGGGCCCGTCGTCGCGACCACCGAACTCCGGTTGGCGTCACGCCCGGGACGGCCCACCGTGACCGACGCCACTTCCGACGAGCCTTTCCGGATCGACGGCCTCGGTCGTGTACGAACGCGAAATCGCCGGCGACGCCCACCCATCTCGGCGACGCCGACGGGAGATTGCGATGACAGGAAAAGATCACTACTACAACAAGGCGAAACAGGAGGGCTACCGGGCCCGCTCGGCCTACAAGCTCCAGCAACTAGACGACCTCGAGGGACTCATCGACCGCGGCGACACCGTCCTCGACCTCGGCGCGGCGCCAGGCGGTTGGCTGCAGGTCGCCGCCGAGCGCGTCGGCCCCGAGGGGACCGTCATCGGCGTCGACTTCCAGCGGATCGACGGATTCGACGACGAGATCGACGATCGGATCGAGACGCTCCGGGGCGACGTCACCGAAGCGAAGACGCTCGATCGGATTCGACGCGCTGCCGGCGCGTCCGATGGCGAGTCGAACGGCGAACGCGGCGCCGTCGACGTCGTCCTCTCGGACATGGCGCCGAACGTCACCGGCGAGTACTCGCTGGACCAGGCCCGCTCGCTGCACCTCGCACGCACCGCCTCCGAGGTCGCCCTCGAACTCCTCGAGACGGGCGGCACCTTCGCCGCCAAGGTCTTCGAAGGTCCCGACGTCGACGACTTCAGGGCCGACCTCGAAGACGAGTTCCAGTACGTCCGCGCGACCGTGCCGAAGGCGACCAGAGACGAGTCCTCCGAACTGTACCTGCTCGGTATCGGTCGGCTAACCGCACCCGTAAGCGCCGGCGACGAACACGAAGTCGAGATCGTCGACACGGGCTCGGAAGGCGACGGGATCGCGACGGTCGAGGGATTCAGGCTGTTCGTCCCGGACGCCGAACCCGGTGAGACCGTCCGCGTCCGCGTCGACGACGTCAAACCCCACTTCGGCTTCGCAGAACGGATCGACGACTGAGAGAGTCGGTCCGGAACGTGCGACGCAGCCGCATCGAGCCGCTGTTGGTTTCTACTCCTCGTCTGCGAGGCGGCCGTGGCGCTGATCGATCTCGTCCAAGATATCCAGATTCTTCCGGATCGACGCCCGGATCGCGTCGCTTCGGTTGACGTACTTGCCCTCGTCACCGACGTGGTCGTCCAGATCCGCGAGTAACTCGCCCGGAATCTCGACGCTGATCTTCGGCATACCGGGCGTTCGAACCGGCCGGTTGTAAGTGTAGCCACCGCGGAAGCGGCCCTATTCGCCTGCGCCAGCGACGTCCGCAGCCGGGTCGGGACCCGACTCCGTGGCAGTCGTCGCGCCGCCGCCACCGAACAGGCGACCGCCGGCCGTCAGCACGTACAACACGGCGAGACCGAGCAGGTACGTCAGCGAGAGCGGGATCGCGACGGCGAACATCTTCAGGATGCCGCTGGGGCTCGCGAACATCGCCACGACGAAAATGCCGACGACGGCCGGGCGCCAGCGACGGCGCATCGTCCGATAGGAGACGATGTTCCCGACGTGGAAGAGCACCATCGTGACCAGGACGTTGAACAGGAAGCCAACGCCGAGCGTGGTGTAGATTACGAGCCAGAAGAAGCTCTTCATCCGGTAGGAGACGACCATCTCGTTCGCCAGCGCGTCGGTGATGAGATAGGAGATGACCGACGGGGCGATGTAGAAAAAGCCCAGGTAGGTGCCGGCGGCGAATCCGAGGAACAGGGACACACCCCAGACCGCGAACGTCCGCCGGTCGCCGCGAGCCAGGCCACGCTCTCTGATGGCCGGCCAGGCCCAGTAACAGACGAACGGAAGGATCGAGACAGCCGCCAGGATCGTACTGACCTTGACGATGAAGATCAGCACCTCGACGGGGTGGAGCGCGACGACGAAGCCCGAGTCCTGGAGGAGTTGGGTGAGCCCAGCCGACTCGTCGATCGTCGCGCCGTTGCTCTCGGCGACCTCCACCAGTAGCTCCCGGGGGACGCTGTCGACGAACTGCCGGAGGCTGCGCTTGATACCGCCGGCGTACAGCCAGAGGAACGACCCAGCCAGCACGGCCATGAACAGCCCGACGACGTAGATGAGCTTCGACGTGAGGCTTTCGACGATGAACGCGAGGTCGTACGCGAACCCGCCGAGGTCCTCCTCGGTCGTCTCCGACTCGGTGAACGGATCGAGCATTCCGGCAGCAGTACTGGCCAGCGGTGAGGAGTCGTCTTCGCCCTCGCTCCCGTCGGCTGGGGCTCCCTCGCTGGGTTGTGTCTCAGCCTCGCCCGGTGACGCCTCCGCTGCCGTCTCGCCCTCCTCGATGGCTGCGATCGAGTCGAACCGATCGATGATCGCCTGGGCTTTCTCGCGATCGTCGGCGTGCATCGCTTCGCGAGCGACGCTCATCATCTCGTCTTCGGACATCGACGAAAAGACCGGCGCCGGAACCCGCTTGATGTCGCTCGGGTCCAGAACGGTGAAGTCCACGTCGTCTTCGGTCTGTGCCGTTGCAAGAGCGCTCTCTCGCGGATACACCGGCGTCCGAAGGACCTGGACGGTCACGACTGCGAGCGCGAGGGCGGCGACGCCGAGGGTCAGAATCGCCGCGGCCCCCAGCAGCCCGGCGGTTCCGTGCTCGACGACGAGTTCGCCGATAATCGTCGGCTCCGCCGGTTGCACCGCCGGCGGGAGTTCCGGAACGATAGTTTCTGCGACCCAGGTCCGCGCACCGGCGGCGAGCGCGACGGCGATAGCCAGAAAGACCACGGCCACGATCGCGATCGTCTGGCCGAGTCGGCGCTTGACGTGTCCGACGCCGCTCCCGATCTCCGCGGCCCCGCGGCGGCGGGTGTTCGCGACGAGTTTCGCCAGTCCGAGGCTGAACACGTAGAGGGCGACCAGCGGCAGCGCCCACATGAGTTGCGTGATCGGATCCGGCGGGGAGAAGAAGGCGCCGAAGACGGTGATGCCGACGATCGCGTGGCGCCACTTGTCACGGAACGTCTCGTAGGAGACGATCTCGGTGTAGGAAAACGTCGCCATCAGCAGCGGGAGCTGGGCGGCGAGGCCGAACGAGATCGTCAGCAGCGAGACGAACTCGGTGAACTCCGTGATCCCCCAGCTCGGCTTGACGCCGGCATTGTACGCAATCTCGCCGAGGAAGAGGAACGTAAACGGGAAGAAGACGGTGAACGCGTAGACGATCCCAACCACGAAGAGGACGATCGAGACCAGCCCGAACGCCACGAGCCACAGCCGAGAGATCGGGACGACACTCGTAAAGCCGCGATCCTGGAGGGACCCCCGTGCGTAGTACACCAGCGCCGGAATCGCGAAGACGATCCCGACGAGCAGGCCGATCTTCGCCTGCAAGAGGATGACCTCGAACGGCGTCCGGGTGATGAGCTCGGTCGCGACGGCCACGTCGCCTTCCATATTGGTCTTGGCCGTCTGCTCTAAGAAATCCCAGACCCAGATCCGCATCGCGTAGAACGTGCCGATGAAGCCGATGACGAAGAAAATAAAGACCTTCTGCAGGTGACGTCTGGCAGTCGAGACCATCGCGCCGGCGGTCGCGCGGCCAGTGTTGATCGCCTGCGCCGTGTCTTCGTCGACGACACCACTCATGAAGTGGCGGACACTACCTTTCTTCCAGTTATCAACCTTTCGAGTCAACCGACGCGTCGGCCCTCGCGTCGCGCGTGCAATTCTCACCTCGACGGGTGCGCCGTAAGAAAAAGGCCTATAACCGACCCCGAAACAATCACACGTAGATGCCGGACGAGCGGGAGGAGTCGACGACGACCGACCCCGAGGAGCCGCGGGACCGTGACGCCGAGGCCTCGGAGGCCGACGGCGCCGTCGACGCAAAGGAACCCACCGGCGATTCCCAGTCGATCGACGAGGACGGGCCGAGTGACAACTCAGATCGCGTGCCAGACGAGGATGGGGCGAGCGACGAGTCCGAATCCGAACGCGTGCCAGACGAGGGAGAGTCAAGCGACGACTCAGATCGCGTACCGGGCGAGGGCGGACTCACGTTCGAGGGGAGTCCGTCGCAGAAGTTCGAGTGGGGTTCGTCGGAGGACCGCCCCGACTCGCCGCCAAAGCCAGCGAAAGCCGGCGACGGCGACGATCAGGACGGCGATACGACCGATTCGGCGGAGTCGAGCGGTAGCGGTGGTGGCGCAACCGCCCCGGTCCCGAGCGCCCAGACCGAACCCGTGACCGGCGGCTCGGAACGAACCGAGGAGGTCGGTGGGATCTCGACGCCGCCAGACGACGAGGAGATGCCGCTTGCGGACCACGTCGAGGAGATGATCTCTCGGCTGGCGATCGTCCTGCTCGTCGGGGCGGCGGCGACCGCCGTCGGCCTCCTCTGGGCGACCGACGCCATCGGGATCATCTGGGCCGAGGCGATCCCACAAGCGGAGGCGTGGCGGCCACACCTCTACGGCCCTCTGGAGCTCTGGCTGACTCGGATCAAGGTTGCCAGCCTGCTCGGGATCATGGTCGCGCTCCCCGTGTTCGTCTACGAGACCTATCTCTTCATGCGCCCCGGTCTCTATCCGCACGAGCGCAAGTACTACCTCGCGGCGGTGCCGACGAGCGTCGTGCTGGCCGCGATCGGGATGCTGTTTTCCTACCTGCTCGTCCTGCCGGTCCTCTTCGAGTACTTCTCGTACTACTCGCGAGAGAGCGCCGCGATCAAGTACGGGCTCGGTCCGACCTTCGACCTGATCATCACGCTCACCGCGTTCCTGGCCGTCGTCTTCCAGATCCCGCTTTTCATCATGCTCGCGGTGATGATGGGCGTGACGACCCGGCAGTGGCTCGCCGACAAGCGCCTGTACTTCTGGGCGGCGTTCGCCGGCCTCGCCTTTACCTTCACGATCGACCCGAGTGGGATGGCCGCCGGCCTCGTCGCGATCACGATGATCGTCCTGTACGAGGGGACGCTACTGGTGCTGAAGTGGGTCGGCGTCGACTGATCGGTTCGGCGCCACCGTCGACTCGTCCCTGAATAGCCCAACTGCCAGCGGCAGGGCCATGGCGCACACTTACGGAAGTCCTCGATGGATGCCGGTCATGGACGTGACAGCCGCGCTCGACCGATCGCCGTCACGAACGCAGTCCGCCGAGCACGCGTCGTCGCGGACCGAACACGCCCTCGCGGCGAGCGCCCGTGGCGTGCAGGCCGGCTTCGTCGCCACGCTCATCATGACCGCGTTTCGCCTCCCGATCCTGCGGTCGCTGCCGCCCTCCGCGCACTTCTGGGCCGCGTACGTCGCCGGCGGCGATCCCGAAGATCACTCCGTCCCCGGCCTCGTCTTGCATCTCGGCTACGGAACGGTCGCCGGAGCGATCTTCGGCGGCCTGTTCGCCGTACAGGACGCCGAAGAGGCGATCGAGGCCGAACAGCGTGGGCTGCTCTGGGGGTCGGTCTACGGCCTCGCTCTCTCGGCGTTCGGGACGCAGGTCATGCTAAAAGAGATACTCGGGCTGGAGCTCGAGGCCGACGAACTCGCCCTCTTCCACGCCGCCCACCTCGTCTACGGCGTCTCCCTCGGCGCCTGGGTTGGCTCCCGGACAGAGGGCGTCGACGATCCCGACGCCTACGGGTACGACTAGACTGGTTGTACCGAGCGTGAAAGACCGCGGCGGCGCAGTGGTGGCGCGTGGAAACGACGTACGGCCGACCGGCGACCGGACCCGGTTACCGGGCGCGGAACCACTCGATCGTCTGTGCCAGCCCATCGGCGATGGAGACGGTCGGTTCGAAATCGAGCTGCTCGCGGGCGCGGTCGATCGAGCCCGCCGAGTGGCGAATGTCGCCGGGGCGCGCGTCGTCGTGGACGATCGACGAATCGGAATCCGATAGCGCCCGAATGCGCTCGGCCAGCCGGCGAATCGAGATTGGATCCCCGGTCGCGACGTTGTAGGCCTCGCCGACGGCGTCGGTCGTCGCGGCCAGCAGATTCGCGCGGACGACGTCCGAGACGTGGACGAAGTCGCGTGTCTGCGCACCGTCGCCCTCGACCGTGATCGGTTCGTCCGCGAGCGCCTGCTCCGCGAAGACACTGATTACGCCGGCGTACTCGCCGGGCGGCTGGCCGGGGCCGTAGACGTTGAAGTAGCGCAACGCGGCGGTCTCCAGTCCGTACAGGTCGTGATACAGCCGCGCGTAGTGGTCCGCAGCGAGTTTGTCGAGACCGTACGGCGAGGTCGGTCGCTTCGACGCCGGCTCGACGATCGGCGTCGTCTCGGGTTGGCCGTACAGCGCCGCACTCGAGGCGAGTACCACCCGAGCGTCGTGGCGCCGCGCCGCCTCGAGGACGGCGAGCGTCGACGCCGCGGTGACCTCGTGACTCGCCAGCGGTTCCTCGACCGATTGGGCGACGCTCACCATCGCCGCCTCGTGGAAGACGACGTCGGCCGCTTCGACGGCGCGCTCGAGGGCGTCCCCGTCCCGCACGTCGGCCTCGACGAACGTCGCCTCGGCCGGCACGTTCGACCGGTCGCCGGACGCGAGCGAGTCGTAGACGGTGACGTCGGCGTCCGGTGTGAGCGCGTGGGTGATGTGCGAACCGATGAAGCCGGCCCCGCCAGTGACGAGCACGCGAGTGCCGCCCAGTTCGTGGGTGGGATACGTGACGAGATCGTGGGCACTCGAGCGCGGCGGTTCGACCGCTGGGGCATCAGGGTGACGGGACGACGAACGCGCGTCCATAGCGACGACTCGACACGCCCCGATTTGAGTACGGACAGACTACGGGCCCGTTTCACCGCTCCTATCGCGCCGACGAGACAGTCTCGAGAGACGGTGGTCGGCATCCAGAAGTAACGGCTCTTTGCTGGCAGCTACCGCTCACGCGTTCCGTGCCAGCACTCCAGCCACCTCGAGTTGATCGACGAGCACGGCCGTCGTGTCGGTCTTGTCGTCGAGCAACTGCTGACGGCGCGAGGCCCACGTCGACCGGTCGTAGTCCTCGAGGATCGAGAGCGTGTGCGAGAGTGCCGTCGACTGGCTCTCGGGGCCGGCGAACGACGATACCAGCCCGTACTCGTCCTCGAGTTCGTCGATGTAGCCCAGCCGGAGACTGGAGACGAAGATCGCCGGCGTCCCGAGGACGGCACTCTCGGTCGCCATCGTCGGACTCTCCCCGATGAAGGCGTCTGCTTCGGCGAGCAGGTGGTGGACCCGGTGGGGCGGGACGGAGAGGCGACGATCGTGGAGGGATGGTGGCAGCGACGATTCGGCGGTGATGCATACGCGAACGCCCGTCGACTCGAGCGCGTCGACGACGTCGGTCACGTCGTCGAACCCTCGCCCCCCGACGTCGTGAACGGCGTCCCAGCCGATGAGCCGAAGGACGACGAATCGCTCGTTCGGGCCGAGCCCCGCCTCCTCGCGAATCGACGACTCCGGGGTGAATCGCGCCGGGTGCAGATAGGCCAGTTCCTGATAGCCCGGATAGCGGACGTGATTCGACCCGATCTCCTCACTGTAGCACGTCGGCGTGCAGATCCGGTCGGCGAACGGATACGTCACGGTGTTCTGCAACGTCGCGTGCTCGGTGTCGTAGAACACCACCGATCGACCGCGGACGAGCGTCGAGACGTGTGCGATCGACGTCCCACCGATCGCCGTGAGGACGTCCGGATCGAACTCGCGCGCCGCCCGGTAGGTCGCTCGCGTGAGTCGCAGCTGGTCACGGACGCGAAACAGATCGCGCTCGGCCGGCTCACACGCCGTCTCGTAGTCGATACCGTACGCATCCAGTAGCTCCAGGGACATCTCCTTCTCCAGCGCGAGGACGCGAACCGTGTGCCCGAGTTCGGGCGCGAGTTCGACGTACGGCCGGAAGAAGTGGACGTGTGCCGGGTGCGTGATCTGGACGAGAACGCGCATGGTCACTCCCCCCGCCCGAGGACCTGGGCGCGTTTCTCCGCATCCCGGAGGAACGAGAGGCTCTGGGCGGCGACACCGGCCACGGCGTGTGGGTCGCGTCGGGACAAGACGCCGTAACACACCGGTTCATCTCGCGGCGCGAGGAACTTTTTGATGCGTGTAGCAAGGCTGTCCCCGCTGGCGACCCAGAGGAGCTGGCTCGGGAGCACCCACCGGTAGCGAAGGTCCGTCCGGTAGGACGTCACCGGCTCGGGATCACCACCGGTCGCGAGCGACAGTGTCAGCGCCGGCACGTCGACACCGGCACTGATCGTCAGGCCGACCGACATCCAGAGCCGCGGGTTGACTTCGAGCAGCTTGTACGTCCGATCCTCGGGATCGAAGAGGACGTCCATGTGGGCCGGGCCGACCCAGTCGACCGCACGCAGGATCTCCAGGAGGTCGTCGACCCAGGGCTCGACGGGGACGCTGCGGGCTTCGACGGCCGGGCCGCCGCTGTCCGGATACTGGGTCAGTTCCTCGTAGACGTGAATTGCCCGCGGTTCCGACGATCGGTCGAACACCGTCCCGATGCTGTAGTGGCCACCCGCGTGGTCGACGTACTCCTGGACGACCGCGGGGCCGCTGTCGTCGGTGACCGCCCGGTAGGTCGCCGCGAGGGCAGCCGGTTCGTCGACACGGGCGATGCCGCGTGCACCGGACGCCCGCGTCGGTTTGACCAGCACGGGAAACGTCGCCGTCGCCGCGATCTCGTCGATCGCCCGCTCGGTCGGGTCGTACGTCGTCGGAATCGGGACGCCGACGCGTTCGGCGAGACGCGCACAACTGGCCTTGTCACCGAGCCGATCGATCGTCTCCGGCGCCGAAAGTAACGTCGCGGTCCCCGCGGGGAGCGCCTGGTCGAGCGCGGCGAGCGCCCGCGTCGTCGCGTCCCGGGTCGGCACCACGAGATCGAACCGGATCGTGTCCAGAATGTCGAGCAAGGCAGCTCGGAACGCTGCTGGCTCGTCGCCCGGTGAGGGGTAGACGTGGCTCGCCGTCGCGTCGGTCGAGTAGGCAGCGACGTTGGACGCGAAGCTCTCGCCGACGTGGACCTCGACACCGTCCGCACTCAGCGAGCGAACGAACGAGAGTGCAGACAGCGACCGACCGTCGAGAACGAGGACCCGTGTCATGAGTCGGCCGCCTCCAGCCGCTTGATCGGTTCTGCCGGGACGCCGGCGACGACCGTCCGCGGCGGGACGTCCTCGGTCACGACGGCCCCAGCACCCACGATCGCCTGCTCGCCGATCGTCACGCCCCCGAGGATCGTCACGTCCGCGCCGACCCAGGCGTCGGCGCCAACGTCGATGGGAGAGCGCTCGCCGTACTCGCCCGGCACCTGCGCCTGTTCGGGGTGCATCGAACACAGGAGCGTGACGTTCGGGCTGATCGTCGACCGATCGCCGAGCGAGAGCAGCGTTCGTTCCGGCGTGTCGCCGCCGATCGGCGTGATCGTCACGGTAGGCCCGACGTAGACCGAGGAGCCGACCTCGACGAACGAGAGTCGACCCAGTGCGGCCCGACGACTCCCGGCCGTCGGGGCGGTCCGCGCGAGCCGATACCACAGGTATCGGCGGTACTTCTCGCCGATCATGGCTCCCCGGAACGTGGGCCGCGGGCTCGGCCGATCGCACGATACCGTGTGTGGCGATACTCGACTCGCAGACTGAATTCAGTGCGTTGAGACATTGGTGGATGACGTTGTCAGATCGGGTCGCGCGCCGCGGCGTCCATGTTCACCCCGACCACGGCGTCCGTGCCCCTCCCGATGGGTCTCGTACGCACGTGAGATGGTGGTGAACGAGTAGCCCCTGTGTCGAAGCGTCTCGACGACCGAACGAAGGAGCGCCGTCGAGCGGTCGACGTTCCGCTCGAAGACCGCCCGCTTCCATCGTGGAAGCAGTTCGTACGTACGAGTGCGATAGAGGTCCTGCAAGTGGGTGTTGTAGACGAGCGGCGTCGGGAGCGAGACGGATTCGAGCGCCCGGAGGAAGGGCCGCCCGAGGAGTTTCAGATAGCTGTGTGAGAGGGGAACGCGAGTCGCCGTCGTGCCGACCGGCAACTCGAGTAACTCGGTCGTCCCGTCGGGGCGATACGGTGTGCGTGGCGCGGCCAGGTTGTTGTACACGCCGGGTCGGTACGACGGAAAGACGCTGGAGTCGAAGTGAAAGCCCGCGGCCTCCAGCATCGCGAACTCGTCGGCGTCGATGTTTCCCTGCGGCGCTCTGTACCCCATCGGTTCGTACCCGAAGTGAGCGACGAACGCCTCCCTGCCCCGCCGGAGTTCTGCCTGGAAATCGTACGACTTCGAGGTGTCGTGCTGGTAGGAGTGGAGGTGAAACTCACACGTCAATTTCGACTCGAGTTCGTCGATCACGTCCGGATAGCGTTCGATCGTGCGACCGACGACGAAGAACGACACGGGGACGTCGATGTCGCGAATCAGTTCGATGTAGTCGTCGATGTACGCGAACGTGAGGTGATCGTACCCCGACTGCTCGACGTACCAGTCGTTCTCGAGATCGAGCGTGAGACAGGCGATTCGTTCCGCCGGGTCGGCGCCACAGTCGGCGTACGGGACGTCGGTGTCGGCCAGTCGACGGCCAGTGTCTTCGGCGGCCGCGGCGGCGCGCTCGCTGGAGTTCGGTCGATCACTCACGGATCTGCACCTCCTTCTGTTCGTTCACCTGCATGTCGAACAGCATCGCGAACATGAGAAACAGGCTCCCGATGAGGAACAACAGCAGACTCAGCGAGGCCCGAACGAACAGCGGATCGCCGTTCGCGTATTTGACGTAGAGCGACCACAGGCCACCGAGAACGCCGAGTGCGGCCGTCGCCGTCCCGAAGACGTAAAACAGCGCGAGCGGGTGGAAATCGAGCACCAGGTACTTCACCTTCAGCCGCCAGCAGAAGTTCTTGAAGAGCATCCAGGAGACCCGTCGAATGTACGTCGGATACGAGATCGAGGAGGCCTCGTCGCCGTAGATCGCCGGGATCGCGACGTCCGCGACGCGCATCCCCTTGGCGTTCAACTTCACCAGTAAATCGTTGCAGTAGCCGTAGTACTCGTACATCGATTCGACGCCGACGTTCGCGAGTGCGTACCCCGAAATCGCCGTATAGCCGTTCTGTGGGTCCATCGTCTTCCAGTAACCCGACGCAATCTTCGTCAGGAAGGTGAGAATCGAGTTCCCCAGAAACCGAAAGCGGGGCATGTCCTGGCGGAACTCCCTGTACAGGAGCCGGTTCCCCTTCGCGTACTCCGCCTCACCGTCGACGATCGGGTCGATGAGGCGTGGCATCTGTTCGAGATCCATCTGGCCGTCGGCGTCGACCGTGACGGTAACGTCCATGTCGTCGCCGACGGCGGCCAGATAGCCGGTCTTGATCGCCCCGCCGGCGCCACGATTTTCCCGGTGGCGAATCGGGATCACGCGCCCGACCGGATCGCCGATCGTCGCCCGCTCGGAGAGCGCCGAATCCCCGCCGTCGGCGAGCAGCGCGGTCTCCGCTACGGGCTCGTCGTCGGCCGCTGCGTCTCGCGAGGCGGCCTCCCTGATCTCGTCCCAGGTGCCATCTGTCGAGCAGTCGTCGATGACGTAGACGCGATCGACGAACTCGGGCAGATCACAGATGACGTCGCCGACGAATCCTTCCTCGTTGTAGGCGGGCATCACGACACCGACGGAGTGGTCTCGGTACATAGTGTGTGAGCGGTAGCTGTCGATCGCGGCTCGATCAGAGGGTGTAGTAGACGTACGTGTCCTCGGGAACTCGGTCGGCGAACGATCCGTCGACGTCGACGAGTACCGGCGATGCAGCCATCTCGGACGCCAGTTCGTCGAACGGGAGGCCGTAGAACTCCCCGTGGGGAGTGCCGACGAGCAGGGCGTCGAATCCGTCGGCGTCGAACGTTTCCTGAACCGGAATTGAGAACTCCTCACGCATGGCGTCGGCGTCGGCGTGCGGATCGAACCCGACCACGTCGATCCCGTAGTCGGCCAGCCGATCGATCGTCCCGCCGATGGCTGACGTCCGGATGTCGGCGACGTTCGGTTTGTAGGAGAGCCCACAGACGAGGACGCGGCTGTCCCGCAACACGTTCCCGGCCTCGTTCAGCCCCCGAATCGTCAACTCTGCCACGTGCTCGGGGACGTACTCGTTCACCTCGCGAGCTTTCCGGATCAGTTCGGGCGAGAACCCGTTCTGTTCGGTCTCGTAGATGAGATAGAACGGGTCGACGGGGATGCAGTGGCCCCCGACCAGTCCAGGTCGGTAGTCGTGGAAGTTCCACTTCGTCCCGGCGGCCTCGAGAACCGCCTCCGTCTCCAGCCCGAGATGGTCACAGGCGATCGCGAGTTCGTTGACGAGCGCGATGTTCAGGTCGCGCTGGGTGTTCTCGACCACTTTCGCGGCCTCGGCCGTCTCGATCGTCGGCGCCCGGTGGACGCCCGCCTCGACGACGGATTCGTAGAGGGTCGCGACGTCCGCGAGCGTCTCCTCGGTCATTCCGCTCACGATCTTGACGACGTTCGCCAGCCCGTGCTCGTCGTCACCGGGAACCATTCGTTCTGGCGAGTAGCCAACACCGAAGTCGACACCCGCAGTCAGTCCCGACGATCGCTCGATCGACGGGACGAACCGTTCACGCGTCGCGCCGGGGTACACCGTCGATTCGAGGACCACCGTCGCGCCCCGTTGGAGGTGGTCGCCGACGGACGCACCGGCCGATTCGACCAGTGCGAGATCGGGTTTCTCGCGGTCGTCGATCGGCGTCGGGACGGCGACGATGACGTATTCGGCGTCCGAAATCGGGGTCGGATCCGTCGTAAAGTCGATCGCCGTCGGATCGATCCGCTCGTTGCCGACGTCTCCCGTCGGATCGACGCCGGAGTCGAGCGTCTCGATCGTCTCCGGGTCGACGTCGAATCCGGCCAGTTCGTGGCCCGCCTCGGACAGCGCGACCGCCAGTGGCAGGCCGACGTAGCCGAGTCCAACGACACAGACACTCGCCGTCTCGGCCGCCGTCGGCTCGACCGACTCGAGTCGTTCGGTCACGAACGATCACCCGAGACTGGTCCGGTTCGATCTGTGGGCGCGTCTGAAACGTCTGGAGGGGTCCGTCTACACATTCTGGGGATACACCTCGGCTAACGGCAACCGTATTTGTCGATACGGACTTCCCTGTAATATATCTAGCGGAAACGGCTGCTAGTAATTATAAATAGAAACAGTATCGTCGCCACAGGATTGGCGGAGGGAAAGCACTCGAAACCGCATGACTGAACCGGTTCCTCCAGATGAGCACCGAAGCATATTCAGAATATTCTCATATCGAAGTAATATAGGTGTCGGATAAATTTTTTATATATCATCGAAACAACAGTGTGTTGTGGCGTGAATGAACTGACGACCACGACCGATGTCGTGGACGATCATTCGACGGTCACGCTCTTGGCGAGGTTGCGAGGCTTGTCGATGGAACGACCGAGCAGGTTCGCACTCCAGTACGACACCAGCTGGAGTTGGACGTTGGCCAGAACCGGCGTGAGCTCCCGACCCAGCGGTGGAACCGGGAGGACGTGCGTCGCATCCGCACCAGCAGTCTCGGGGCGATCGGTCACGGCGATGACCGGAGCGTTGCGGGCACGAACCTCTCTGACGTTTCCGAGCGTCTTCGCGACGGCGTCGTCGTCACCGGTGATCGTCGCGAAGACGGGCGTCTCCTCGGTCACGAGCGCCAGCGGGCCGTGTTTCAGTTCGCCCGCGGCGAATCCCTCGGCGTGCTTGTAGGTGATTTCCTTCATCTTCAAGGCCCCCTCGCGCGCGACGGGCGCGTCGAGTCCGCGACCGATGAAGAAGTACGCCTCCGCACCCAGGTAGGTCTCGGCCACCTCGCGAGCCAGCGACTCGTCGAGCACCTGCTGGATGCCGTCCGGGATCGCCCGCAACGACTCGACTGCCGACTGCGTCTCGCTGCCGGCGAGGACACGAGCCACCATCGCGAGGGCGACCTGCTGACTCGCGAACGTCTTCGTCGCAGCCACGCCGATCTCCGGGCCTGCGCGAATGTAGACCACGTGATCGGCTTCACGCGCGGCCGAACTCCCGACGACGTTCGTCACGGCGAGTGTCGTCGCCCCCGTGGCCGCCGCCTCCCTGAGTGCACGCATGGTGTCTGCCGTTTCACCGCTCTGAGTGACCCCCACGACGAGGGTCCCCGCCGGAACCGGAACGCGGTCGGCCCCGTATTCGCTCGCCAGAAACGCCTGGGCGGCGATGCCGTGGTCGCGAAGCAACTGTGCTCCATACAGCGCCGCGTGGTACGACGTACCGCAGGCGACGAACTGGACGCGTGCCGGCCGGGCGAGGGCGGTGAGTTCCGGCAATTCGATCGAGCCCGTCAACTCCTCGACGCGCTCGCGGAGGCAGCCGCGTATCGCGGCCGGTTGTTCGTGGATCTCCTTTAGCATGTAATGATCGTAGCCGCTCTTGCCGGCGTCCTCGGCGTCCCACTCGATCGTCTCGATATCCGCGTCGACGACCCGGCCCCGTTCGTCCGTCACGACCACCCGATCGGGCGTGACGCGGGCGTACTCGCCGTCGTCGAGGTAGATCACCCGGTCAGTGTACTCGATGAAAGCGGGGACGTCGCTCGCCAGATAGTGACCGGCTTCACCGATACCGAGCACGAGCGGCGACTCGTGTCGCGCAGCGTAGACCGTCTCGTCGCCCGCGAACACGGCCGCCACGGCGTAACTCCCCTCGAGACAGGCGACTGTCCGCCGGAACGCGGCCTCACGGACTGTCGTTGCGTCAACGGAATCTCCATCGGCTTCGGCAGCCTCTCCATCAGCGACGGCAGTCGATCCAGCCACGTCTGCGTCGGCCGTCGCCAGGTCGTCGCTGGATACCGTCGTCGTGCGTCGAACGACGTCGTCGAGATCGCCATCGAGGGCCGCTTCGAGGAGGTGCGGGACGACCTCGGTGTCGGTCTCGCTCTCGAACGAGTGCCCGGCCGCCGAGAGGGCTTCGCGGAGGTCGCGATAGTTCTCGATGATCCCGTTGTGGACCACGGCGATTCGACCGGTACAGTCGGTGTGCGGGTGGGCGTTGACGTCCGACGGCGGCCCGTGCGTACTCCAGCGCGTGTGACCGATCCCGGCGGCGCCGTCGACGCTACCGTCCGGCAGCGCAGCTTCCAGCGCGGTGACCTCCCCCTCGCACTTGTGGATCGCGATCGATCGATCGGCGACGGCCAGTCCCGCCGAGTCGTACCCCCGGTACTCGAGTCCGGAGAGGCCTGAAAGAAGGACGTCACAGACCTGTTCACCGTCGTCAGCACCGGTGTAGCCGATGATGCCACACATCAGGATCGCACCTCCGTCGCCGCCTCGATCGTCCCGTCGACCGTCGCCCCGGTCGCGAGGTGTGCGCCCGCGCCGACGACCGTCCCGGGGGCGTACGTCACGCCGCCACCGTCCGTGACGCGATCGGCGAGCAACGCACCCAGCGGTGCATCAGTGTGGACCTGCTCACCGACGCGAACGTCACCTGGGCCGCCCGGAATCGTCGAGCCGGACCCGAGTTCCACGCCGACACCGGTGACGGTGTCGCGGACGACCGCGTTCGCACCGATGCGGGTATCGCGATCGAGGACGCACCGCTCCACGACGGCGTTTGCCGCCACCGTGACGTTTGCGCCGAGTGCGACGAACGGACCGACCACCGCACCGGGCCCGATCTCGCAGTCGGGGTCGACGGCGACCGGCTGACGGAGCACCGCGGTCTCGTGTATCGTCGGCGACCCCGGGCCGTCGGTCGCTTCGACGCCACCGTTCTCGGACGGGACGACGCCATGGCCGGCTGCGCCGTCGTCCAGCAACGCGGTCGTGATAGCCAGGAGATCCCACGGATAGGTCGCGTCCGCCCAGAGCCCGTCGGTTCGGACGGCACGCACCGAATCCTCGTCGATGAGTCGATCGATCGCGTCGACGAGCGACTGCTCGCCGTGACCGGAGTCGACGGCGCGGACCGCGTCGAACACTCTGGGTTCGAGCAGGTATATGCCAGCGTTCAACAGGTAGTGACGGTCGTCACGGGGCCGTTCGACGATTTCGCGGACGCGACCGTCTTCGACGATCAACCCACCGTACTCGGCGACGTTTTCCCGATCGAGCGCCGCGAGCGTCGCCGCCGGTGACTCGGACGACTCGCTGTGGGCCGTCACGACGGCGTCGACACTCTCCGCATTCACGAGCTGATCGCCGTACACGACCAGGCACGGCCCGTCGACAGCCGACTGCGCTTGCACGAGGGCGTGACCCGTCCCGAGCTGGGTCTCCTGCGTGACGTATCTGAGCGGCACGTCTCGATACCGAGGGCCGAAGTGTGCCTGGACGCGGTTTCGGCCGTAGCCGACGACCAGCGTGATATCCGTGAGTCCGCCGTCGACGAGCGCGTCGAGGACGTGCTCGAGGATGGGTTTGGTCGCACCGGGGAGCATCGGTTTGGGTCGATGCGTCGTCAGGGGTCTGAGGCGGGTACCTTCGCCGGCGGCGAGAACCACCGCGGATGGAGGGCTCATCAGATGGAAATATCCGCCAAGGGGGTGGTATATCTTTTGCTTATGCGCGATCAATGAGATATCTAGTGATAGAGTAACATAATTCATCTTGAAGTGAAAAAATACCAGCAGGGAGTACCAGACACCCACTCGACGCCGAGAGTCCGAAGTCGACGATCGGTGTTCGGGGTGGAGGCAATCGACGACTCACTCGTCGTCGATTCGTTCGTCACTACCGCTCCCAGCCGATGCGTCCGTTGGCGCCGCTGACACTCCTGCAGCGTCGCCATCTGCCACACCGGTAGCGTCGCCATCACAGAGCTCGTCCGCATGTGCGAGCGACTCTCGGGCGACCGCTGGTTCGACCGACGACGGATCGAACGTCGCTCGCTCGTAGGCCGCCGTCAGCGATGCTAGCCGATCCGTCTCCGTCTCGTCGGGGGTCTCGTACGCGCGGAAAAACTCCCAGTGCGTGAGTCCGGTGGGTGTCTCGAGACCTGCGTCGAGCTGGCTACGAACGGCAACGTAGGCCGTCCGGACGGCGTCGTCGGGGCGGCGCGCTTCGAGCGCGTCGACAGCCTGCGAGAGAAGCTGGCCGGAAACAGCACGAGCGGTGATCGACGGATCGGAGGTCGACTCACGGTGACGGGACGCCGAGTCGCCCCGGGACCGGCGCCAGCGCCACCAGCTCGCCCCAGCCAGGACGAGGAGGACGATCGCACCCCCGATTGCGACGATACCGACGCCCGAGGAGCCCTGTGACGCCTGTTCGGCCGGGATCTCTACCGTACGGGTCGCTTCGACGGATTCGAGGTTCGTCCCAGCCCCGTCCATCGACACCGTGACCTGGTGCTCACCGACCGTCGACGGCGCTGCGACCGTCGTCCCAAACGAGCCGTCCGCTGCCGTCGTCGCCGTCGTGACCCGCTCACCGTCCACGGCCACCGTCACCTCCTGGCCGGCGACACCGACCGTGTCGACGGCGAGCGATCCGTTGATCTCGAGGTCGTCCGCACGGCGCTCGGTCTCGATCGAGAGCGACGGGGCGGTCGATTCGACAGTGACGTTCGTAGATGCCGTCGCTGTCACCGCCGGGTCGTCCGTGGGCACAGTCACACCGAGGGCGTGTTCCCCCGGTGGGATCGCCGCCGGGACGGAGACGGGCGTATCGAGAGAGCCGTTCTCCGTCTCGCCAGCCCCCACATCAGTGCCCCCGAGCGTCACGTTGAGGGGGAGGCCGTCGACCGGGTCGCCGTCGACGGAGACGTCGGCCGAGACGGAGGTCGGGTCGGCAAACGCGATCGACGAGACGTTACTCGTCAGCCCATCGATCGTCGCCGACTCCTGTGTGACCGAGACGGGGACCGTGGTCCGCGAGCCGAGATAGCGCGAGGAGGGGTCGGGTACGTACGTGATCGTCACGTTCTCGGCCGACGCGGGGATCGAGACTGGCCGATACGAAAACGAGAAGCGACCGCGCGAATCGGTCGTCGTGCGCAGCGATCGATTGCCGACCTCGAGGCCGATCGCCTCGTCGGCGACGGGCGAACCGGTCTCGCTCACGAGTCGTCCGCCCGCCCGAAGCGGCTCGGTGAACGAGATGTCCGAGTTTCGGGCTCTGACGGACAGTGCGGTCGCCTCGAACGCCTCACGCGTGATCTCGGTGTGTGTCGAGCGGATCTCCTCGGCGGTCGATTCGACCGCCTCTGTGGTCTCCGAGAAGTTCCCGGCACCGGCCGCTTCGAGATCGTCGTACTGGGTCGAGAGCGTCTCCCTCGACGCGTTGATCTCCGTCGCGATTGCCTCGAGTTCGCGGGCTCGTTCACGGGCCAGGTCGGTTGCTCCGTCGGCCATCGCCTCGTCGTAGGCGGCCTTCGTCTCCTCGTAGTCTTCGAGGAGCGACGTGAGCGCAGCCTGTTCGGTTCGCGTCTGTTCGAATAGCTCGGCAGTCCCATTCCGGTCGAGTTCGTCGGCGACGTCGACGTAGGCAGCGTACTGGGTGAGAAAGTCCTCGCCAATCGACTCGTTCGCGAGGTCGTACTCTCCCTCGCGCAACCAGTTCGCACCCGTCTCGAGGCGGGCCGCGAGATCGGCTTCGAACATGTCCGCGAGTCCAGCCGTATCACCCTCGGCATCGTACGAATCCGGGTTTCGGTGGCGGTCGGTTCGATTCGTCGAATCGACGGCCGGGGAGACATCGGGGTCGACTCCTGCGACGTCGCCCGGGTCGACGCTTGGGGCGGCTTTCTGATCCGCGTTCGGGACGGCTTCCTGATCGGCGGTCGCGGCGACTCCCGGATCACTCCGGGCGTCGGGCACTGCGCCGTCGCCAGCGACCGCAGCCGGCACGAGCGCGGTCCCAACAACGACCACGACGACGGCAACCGTCGCCCAGAACCGGAGGGGGATCGATAACCGCCCGATGGCGGGGAGGGAGGGCACAAAATATCGTACTCACGAACAGGGATAAATGTATCCACAGGCAGGTAGATAGTACAGTATAATACAGCATAGATTCTACAAAAATACCAGTAGTTTCAACACCATCGTCGTCGACCGAACGGCTATGCAGGCTACGCGCCGATCGTGGGCGGTCGCCGCCCTGACCGTCTTCCTGGTCGGCTACGGTGCCGTCGTCGGCAGTCCGGTCCCCGCCGTCGGTGCGCTTCTCGTGGGTGCGTGGTTCGTCGGCCGGCAGGTCGCGTTCGTCGAAGCGTTCGAGCGGATCAGGACCGATCTCACCGTCTCACAGCGACCTGCCCGAACGCGGGCCAGCGCCGGGGAGCGTGACCAGCTCACCCTCGTCGCCACGATGGGCGAGCGATCGGCAGCTGCCGACGACAGCGACGAATCACAGGACGGCGAGGTCGGGATGGCCCCGGACAATGACGGCGATCGTGCGCTCGCCGTCGACGTCGCCGTGACGGCCGGCGTCCCGACGGCCGCCATCGTCGAGCGACCACTGGCGGTCCGGCTCCACGCCGCCATGTCGGAAGCCACGGCGGAAAGCGCCGTCGAGTGGCCCGTCGCGGGGCGCCACGAGTTCGAGCCGGCGACGGTCCACGTCCGCAGCAAGCTGTTCACGGATACGTTCTCGATGGGAGACCAGCCCACAGTTGTCGTCGAAGCACGACAGGCCAGTTCACTTCACGTGGGCGCGGGTGGCGAACGAATCGCCGTCGGCGTCGGCACGCGCAAAGACGGACGGCGGGGACAGGGACTCGAACCGGCCGCGTTGCGAAAGTACACGGCCGGCGACAGTGCGTCCAGGATCGACTGGAAGGCCACCGCCCGACTCTCGACGCCGTACGTTCGCGAATACGAGGCCGAGACGGACCGGCGAACGGTGCTCGTCGTCGACGCCAGACGATCACCGGTTGCCGACCGACCCGGGGCTTCCCCGCTCGACCACCTCAGGTCAGTCGCCCTCTCGCTCGCCGACGACGCACACCAGCACGGAGAGCCGCTCGGGCTCGTCGTCGTCGGCGAAGACGGTATCAAAACGCGAATCCCGACGAGCAGGAGCGCCGACGTCCGCGGACGGATCCGGAACGCACTCTTCGATCTCGAACCGACCTCCGATCGCTCCGGGCGCGGTCCCGACGGGCTGGCGGCCACCGCGACACCAACGCGCGGCGGCCACACACACCAGCAGACGGGGTCCGGACACGACGGCACACACCCGCCGATCACGACGTCGGCAGACGCGCAGTCGGCCCAGGTGACACTCGACGGGACGAGCGCGTTCGATCGGCGTCTCCGACCCTTCTACGCCGATCGCACGGCCTACGTCGAACGCATCGCCGACGCACCACTGTTCACCGCCGTCGACGAGGAGCTCGGACGCGAGTCGGGCCGGATCTGGCCGGTCATCCTCACGGACGACACCGCTCGCGCCGAGGTGGCCGAAACGGTTTCGAACGCCCGGGCGCGTGGCGACGGGGCGCTCGTCGTGATCGCACCGACGGTGTTGTACGAGCGCGCCGGCCTGAGCGAGCTGGATCAGGCGTACGACCGGTACGTCGAATTCGAAGGGTTCAGACGGCAGCTCGGACGACAGGCCGGCGTCACGGCGCTCGAAGTCGGCCCGGCCGATCGGCTCGACGCCGTGCTCGAAGCGGGTGGTCGAACGTGAGTCGTCCGTCGGCACTGACCGCTCGACGACGTTCTGACGACCTGTTCGAGCGAGTCCGACACGGAGTGCCAGTCGCCGCGGCTGTCGGCATTCAGGCTGTAGTGGCCGTCGCCGTCCTGGGCCCGGCTGGTATCGTCCTCGCCGCAGTGACGGCCGCCGGATGGGCCCTCGCCGGGACGCCGTACGGCCTCGCGGCAGGCCACGTCGCCCTCGTCGGCCTCGAACCTTCCACACTCGCGCTCGGCTCGCTCGCAGCCGTCGAAGGCTGCTTCCTCGCGGTCCTCGTCGCGTCCCTCGTGCGCGGGCCAGCGACCGGCCGGTCGATCGCGGCCGCGGGAGCCGTGCTGGTCGCAGCCGGCGGCGTCGCGTGGCTCACACAGGACCACCTCGCGGCGTGGGCCACGATGACCGTGGCTGCGCTCACGGTTGCCCCCATCAGCTACGGAATCTACCGGTATCACCTCGTCCGGTACCGCACCGAGCGACGACCCGACGCACCGACCCCGACCGACGCGCCCGAAGACCCCACGACATGAATCAGCACGACACCGACCGAGACGATTCGGCGACGAACCACACACCATTCGAGCGAGCCGAGCACCGCGGAACCCAGTCGGCGACTGATGAACGGCCGGCGAACGACGCCCCAGCCGAGAGGAACACGGAGGCCAGTACCACACCCAGTTCCGGCGAACTCGCCGCGCAGGTGGAACTGCTCGCCGACGAAAACGCTCGCCTGCGGACGAAGTACGCGAGCGCGAAACGGGTCCGGTACCGCCGGACAGCCCTCGGCCTGGCCGGTGTCGGCCTCCTCGCCATCGTCGGCGCCCTCGCCGTCCCGACCGGTCAGGACGTGCTCTTCGTGCTCGGCGCCACGGGTCTCTTCGGTGCCCTCCTCACCGCCGTCCTCACACCGGAACGCTTCGTTGCAGCGTCGGTTGGTGAGCGCATCTACGAAGCGCTCGCGGCCAATCACGCTGCACTCGTCGACGAGCTCGGCCTGCGTTCGGAACCTCGCTACCTCCCGGGAACGTCGAGCGTCGCGCCGAAGGTGTTCGTCCCGCAGCGGGCGGATACCTCGTCACCAACCGGCGAGACCGGCCCCATCGTCACCGACGAGGACCGCCGTGGACTGCTCTTCGAGCCGACCGGAGCCGGACTCTACACGGCGTTCGTCCAGGCGACTCCCGACAATCCCCCAACGGCACCTGCCGTACTGGCCGGCCAGTTGGCCGACGCGGTCGTCGACCAGTTCGAACTCGCCCGGGCGGTCGACCCCGACGTCGTCGGCGATCGCGTAACCTTCGCCGTCACCGACGGCGCGTTCGGCCCGCTCGACCGGTTCGATCACCCGATTCCGTCGTTCTTCGCGGTCAGCCTCGCTGCGAGCCGCGGCCGGCCAGTCCGGCTCACCGTCTACCCCGGCGACGATCGGGCGGACTGGCTGGTCACCTGCTGGTGGGCCGACTCGTCCGACGGGACGGACGGCGATTCGACGGCACAGGAGCCGGCATCGGCGGGGTCGTAGCAATGCGAACCAACGTCCTCACCGCCCCAGCGTGGAGAATGCTGTCACGCAAAGGCGGGCGTCACGTCCGATCGGGGCCGGTCAACGTTTCCGGCGTGGCCCCCGGCGGCGAGACATCTGCCAGGATCTCGTCGACGATAGTGGCCCCAGTCGTCGAGGAGAGCGTGGCATCAGTTTCGAGAACGAGTCGGTGGACGAGCGTCGGCTCGGCGATCGATTTCACGTCGTCGGGAATGACGTACGACCGGTCGTAGATGGCCGCCCTGGCCTTGGCGCCGTCGACGAACGCGAGCGTCGCCCGTGGAGACGCACCGTGGGCGACGTCCGGGTGCTCGCGGCTCGCGGCGACGAGGTCCAGAATGTACTCCGTGATCGGCTCGGCGACGTGCACCGACTCGACGGCCTCGCGAGCGGATTCGATCGCCACGGGTGAAACGACTGGTTCGACCGCAGCCGGGCCAAGCGTCGGGTCTGCTGCGAACCGGTCCACGATCGCCCGTTCGTCGCTCCGATCCGGGAGGTCGACGGTCAGTTTGAAGGAAAAGCGGTCGCGCTGGGCCTCCGGGAGCTCGAAGACGCCCTCCATCTCGATTGGGTTCTGCGTCGCGACCACCATGAAGGGGGTCGGCAGCGCGAGCGTGTCCCCCTCGAGCGAGACCTGACGCTCCTGCATCGCTTCGAGTAGCGCCGACTGCGCCTTCGGCGTCGCCCGGTTGATCTCGTCGGCGATGACGACGTTCGTAAACACGGGCCCGCGCTGCAGTTCGAACTCGCCGGTCGATTCCCGATACACGTGCGTGCCCGTGATATCGGCTGGCAAGATGTCCGGCGTGAGCTGGATGCGCCGGGATTCGAGCCCCGTCACGCGGGCGAAGAGGGTCGCCATCGTCGTCTTGGCAACACCGGGGACCCCCTCGAGGAGGACGTGGCCGCGCGTCAGGAGGGCGATCGTCAGGTGTTCGATCTGGCGATCCGCGCCGACGAGTACCTGGCTCGTCTCGGTGCGAATCGCCTCGAAAATCGTCGACGGATCGGCTCCGGCGGGGACGTTCGAAGCGTCACTCATTCGACCGCCCTTCGGTTTGGCCAGTGTTAAGCGCTGTTATTATTCGCTGTATTCGTTCACTATCCCACTCCGGATGGCGTTCACGGAGGTGGGAACGGAGGGCATCGACGTCGGCCTGACTGCGGGCCGTCGGGTCGCCGGCGGATCGGCCCGGTCGTCCGCGAAAGCGAGCGACGAGGCGGTGGGGCCACCGGCCTGCCACCAACCCGATCACGGCGATCCCGACACCGCCGATGGCTGCCGCGAGGGGCGACGAGTTGCGGACGGCCAGGAGTGCCACGTGGGCCGGTGGCAGCTCCTCGCTGTGAGAGACGTCGACGATCACGCGATCGGCCGATTCGGACAGCGCGGCGAGAAACGCCTCGTTGTTGGCCCGATCGAACATGGCGTTGATCGTCAGGCTCGGATCGCCGATCGTCACGACGGTGCCGTTGCCGACCGGTTCGGAGACGGCGACGGGATACCGCCCGAAATCGGCCGCCGAACGGTTCGTGTCCGCGGGCCCGAGCGTCGCGTACGGACTCGTCCGACCGAGGATCGTCGCGTCGTCGCTCGCGTTGACCGCGGTCGCGTGGTTGAACACCAGCCGATCGACGGGGCGGTCGAGCGTCGACGTGTTGACGTCGGTCGCGATCGGCATCGCCGGGCCGCGATCGTACTGGTGTTCGTCACGCAGGAGACGCCCGTCGACGCGCGCCTCGGCGCCGACGGACGCGAGCAGATCGTTCCCCGCCGAGCCGAAGTTCTCGAGGACGACGAGAGTCCCGCCGTTCCTGACGAACTGGCGCACTCGTGAGGCGTCCGTCGAATCGTAGGCGTCTGCTGGCGCCGTGACGAACGCGACCGACTGGGTCGGATCGCCGGACTCGTAAACGGCCGTCTCTCGAGCGACGACGAGTTCCGTGTCGGCGTCGGCCTCGATCGCGCCGCGGAACTCGCTCGACCCGTCCCAGGTCGGGTTGAAGAGGCCGAACGCCGACGCGGAGGTCGCACCAGCGATGACGATCGTCAGCACCGTCGCCCCCAACAGTGCGGCGAGGAGTACCTGCGACCAGGGAACTGCGTCGAGGTCGAGGGCAGCCATCCGGTCGGACGGTCCGGTCACGCGGACCGGCCTCCGGGACCGAGGCACGTTGGCCCACTGAATCCACGCAGAGGCCGTCTCGACGCTGGCAGCTCGGCTCGGCCGGCACTGGTGAGTCGACCGGGGACTGAGCCTGAAGACTGCCGAGAGGCTCGTCCGGGCGGATGGGGAATCCGTCGTTCCGCCATAATTGTACTAATAGATCCTGAGTTCGAATATAAGTGTGTCGACTGTCGACGGCTCGAGACGGAACCGGCGGTGACGGACGCTGTCGAACTCGTCGGGATGAGAGAAAACAGGAATACCCGGTAGACGAAGAAGCGGAGCGGTCAGTCGCTCTGGATGCGCGGTGCGAGCATGTACGTGACCTGGCCCTGGCCCTCGGCGAAGCCGAAGTACATCTTGATGGGGAACTCCTCGCCGAGGTCGGCGGCGACCTCCGCGTCCGCGGGAATGGCCTTGTTCATGTCCTTCAGGTAGTCGAGGCTGAACAGGGAGTGTGCGGACCCGACTTCGAGGTCGATGAGGTCGTCGGCGGTGAGTTCCAGGTGGACGTCGTCGGTGTCGCCCTCCGCGTCGACGTAGAAGTACTCTTCGGCCTCGTCCACGCCGAGTGCGATGTGGTCGGAGACCATGTCGGCGGCGGTGACCGCGCGGTTGACGTCTTTGCCCTCGAGGACGACGCGGGCGGGCAGGTCGAGGTCCGGAATGTCCGGCTCCTGGCGGATGGAGTCGGGGTCGATCAGCGCGAGGGTGTACTCGAGCCCCTCGATCTGGGCGTGGAGCTTGCGGGTCTCCTCGTCGAGTTCGAGCTGGACGAGCTGGCCGGATTCGGCCATGCCGGCGATGTCTTCGAGACGAGAGAGGTCGACGCCGATGAGGCCGCCATCGGCCTCGTAGGACTCGAACGCGTCGGCGTCGAGCGAGAGATCGACCATCCCGACGTTTGCGGGGTCGACCGCCCGGATCCGGAGGCCGTCTTCCTCCAGGTGGATCTTGCACTCCTCGACCAGCACGCTCACCGAATCCAGCGCGCTCGAGAGCGTTTCCGCACTCACGATGGCCTTGAACATATGCGTCGGGATACGGAGGGTCCACATAAAAAGCCCTGCGTTCTCGCGCGGGCGACTCGACACCGCCGACCGCGTGGGGCCTGCCACAACTGGCAGGGCTGGCCCGGCACGAGCCCGAACGGATGGGTTGTCGCCGTGATGGTTCGGGTCGACGACCGTCGACGTCGCGACCTTCATATCGGTGGTCCTCGCCGTCGCACCGAGTCGAACCGACCGATTTCGGGAGTAGATTAAACGGGGCGGGCTTCGAACGGATACGGAGATGACGGGGACTTCGGCGCCTCGATGGCGAGTTTGCCCGGCGACGGCTCACAGAAGTGGTGGTGAGCGGCCGTGAATGCCGGTTCCACGACCCGCGGCTCACGAGCCTTCGTCGCCGTCGGTGTCTGCTGGTTCGTCGCGTTCAACGCAGCCGTCCTGGCCGGCACCAGCCGCTCGGCCGCGACCGTCCTCGGGCTCTACGGCTTCGTCTTCGCCGTGATCTTCGGGAAGGCCTACGCGCTCGTTCCCTCGTACTTCGACCGGCAGTTGCACTTCCCGCGGGCGCCGCTGATCCACCTTCCGCTCGCCGTGGTCGGCGTCGTGGGACTCTTCGCCGGGCGGCTGGCACCCGGCGATCCGCTGTTCGACCTGCTCTCGCGACTCGACATCGCGACGGCCCAGTTGTTCGCGGTCGGCGCCCTCGCCTGGCTCGCCGGCGTCGGCATCTTCGTCGGCACCCTCGGCTGGAGCCTTCGAGACAATCTCACCGGCGCGGAGACGGGGACGGCGGGGGCGAACCAGCACCGACGGCGGGTTGACCGCGCGGCAAACGCCGTCGTCCCGCTCGTCGCTCTCTACCTCGTCTGGGGCAGCCTCCTCCCCGTTCTCGATGCGTTCGACGTTCGTCCCGATCCGTTCGTGCTCGACCTCGGCCCGCTCTCGTCGGATCCCGTCACGGTGACCCTCGTACCGATCGGTTCGGCAGCTTCACACGTCCTCGCGGCCGGGGCGGCCACGCTGTTGCTCTTCGGGATCGGCTTCCGGCTCCTCCCGCGATTTCTCGTCGGCACGCCGCGCACGGCGCCGGTCGTCGTGGCACTGGCGACGGGTGCCCTCGCACCGCTCTTTCTCACCATCGACTTCTACGGCGGCGCCCTCTTCACCGTCGGCGCGACGCTGCTCGCCGTCGCGATTGGCGCTTACGCCGTCGTCGTCCTCGAACTCGTGGTCACCAGCGATCGCCGGCGCGTGGGCTTTCCCGCAATCGCGGCGGGTGCCATCTTCGGGCTCGCCGTCGTCGCGCTGGGCTGGGGGATGGGCGTCCACGGCCTCGACCCGACGCTCGCGGCCGCCCACTACCGACTCGCCCTCGGCGGATTCCTGGGCCTCACGATCGTCGGGGTTAGCTTCCAGTTCTACCCGCCCGCGATCGGCGAGGCACCCGGCGTCGGGGACCGCGGCGCGACGGTCGTCATCGCGGTCCTCGCGGCCGGGTTCGCCATCGAGGCGATCGGCGTCGGGCTGGGCACGGTCGATCCGTCGTCCGCGGCGGTCGTTCTCGATCCCGCGCTCGTCCGGACCGTGGGCGCCGGACTCGCCGTCACCGGGTCGCTCGGCTACGCGTGGGTCGTCCTATCGATCTTCGAACAGCGGCGGTGAGGGCGGCAACTGGGCGAACGGCGAGACAGAACCGAACAGAGTCGGCCCACCACATATACCGATCGCCACCAAATTACGACCATGACAGCGCAAGACGGCTCCGCTGACAGTCGCCCGGTCGCACCGACGGAACGCGTCACGCTCGACGAACTCGACGGACAGCCCCACGCCCACTGCTTCGAGGCAGAGCCAATGACGGTACGACTCTCGCTCGATGCCGGCGACTCGGTCCCGGCCCACCAGCATCCCGACAGGCGGATCGTCCTCCACCTCGTCGAGGGAGCGCTCTCGGTGACGCTTGGCGAGGACGCACACGAGGTTCGCGCCGGCGACATCGTCCGCTTCGACGGCAACCAGGACGTCTCGCCGGAGGCGTTGGAGGACAGTACCGCGCTACTCGTGCTGGCGAAGCGGGACGACGCGGTCTGAAGCGGGAAGCCGGCGCGCGGTCCGAAGTGGGAAGCCGGCGCACGGTCCGATAGTAGCGGATGAGACGCCGTTCCCGACCCCACGCTTAGGGTGTCGCCCGTCGTCCGCACCGTATGCGCGTTCACTGGCACCGGCAAGATCTCCGAACGGCGGACAACCGCGGGCTCTCGGTCGCGGCCGCCGACGAAGCCCTCCCGGTATTCGTCTTCGATCCCGACGTGCTGAAGGACGGATCGCCGCCGCGGGTCGCCTTCATGCTCGACGCGCTCGCACGGTTGCGAGCACGCTATCGGGACCTGGAGAGCGACCTCGTCGTGGCGTGGGGAGACCCCGCCGAAGCGATTCCGGAACTCGTCGCCGAGTACGGTGCCGACGGAGTGGTCTGGAACGAAGACTACACCGGGCTATCGCGTGCTCGCGACGAGCGCGTCCAGGAGGCCATCACCGACGCCGGTGGCGACGTCGAGCGCGTCCACGACGCCGTCTGTCACGAGCCAGGGGCAATCACGACGAGCGACGGCAAGCCGTACGCGGTGTTCTCGTATTACGGAACCAAGTGGCTCGATCGAGAGAAAGACGAACCGGTTCCGGAACCTGACGCGGGGTCGCTCGCCACCGTCGAACCTGCGGACGAGGCGCTCCCGTCCCTCCGGGATCTCGGGTTCGCGGAACCGGCCGCCGAGATCCCGCCAGCCGGAACCGGGCCAGCGCGCGACCGACTCGAAACGTTCTGTGCCGGGGATATCTACGAATACGCGGAGAAGCGCGACGATCTCGCGGACGAGGCGACCGCCCGGATCTCGCAGGATCTCGCGTTCGGCACGATCGGGATTCGCGAGGTTCACGAGCGGGTCGAGGCGACGCTCGACGGTGCAGACGAAGGTCAGGCTGCATCGGTCGAGGCGTTCAGACGACAGCTCGCCTGGCGCGAGTTCTACACGCAGGTGCTCTGGGCGAATCCGGAGAACGTCACGCGGTCGCATCGGGAGTTCCCGAACGACATCGACTGGCGCAACGACGAGGCAGAGTTCGACGCCTGGCGCGAGGGACGAACGGGATTTCCGGTCGTGGACGCCGGGATGCGGCAGTTGCGCGAGGAGGCGTACGTGCACAACCGCGCCCGACTGATCGTCGGCTCCTTCCTGACGAAGGACCTCCTGTGTGACTGGCGACGCGGGTACGAACACTTCCGGGCGACGCTCGTCGATCACGACACGGCGAGTAACAACGGCAACTGGCAGTGGGTCGCCTCGACCGGCACCGACGCGCAACCGTACTTCCGCGTCTTCAACCCGATGAAACAGGGGCGCGATCACGATCCCGACGCCGAGTACATTCGACGATACGTGCCCGAACTCGAGGGCGTCGACGCCGAGACGATCCACTCGTGGCACGAACTCGATCCGGACGAACGGGCCGAGGTCGCTCCTGACTACCCGGCACCCATCGTCGACCACGCCAGCCGACGCGAGGAGGCGATCTCGACGTTCGAACGGGCGCGCGGCGAGGGCGAGTGACCGGCTGCGGCTGTCCGGACCACGGGCGGTTCCAGAGGATGAGTCGTGCGGTCGACCGGGCGCTCGAGTACAGTCTGGGCCTCCGGACGGTGTGACGTCTCCGACCGGACCACCCAGAAGAACGGTTTTCGACGGCTAGAGGAACGGAATCGGAGGCGCCGCGTAGATGTCGGTGACGCCGAGGTACAGCGTGACGAACACGCCGGCGAGCACGTAGGTCCGGATGGACCACAGCCAGGCCGTCGCGAACGTTCCCCCGCCGTCGGTACCCTTCTTGATCTCGTCGACGGCCTCCGGGCCGTACACCCAGCCGACGAAGATGACGACCAGCAGGACCGAAACCGGGAGCAAGACGCTGTAGGCGAGCGAGTCGAACCAGCCGAGCCAGGCGATGTTCCACGCCGACAGCGTCCCCAATGCGAAGATGGCGCCGGCGAAGCCGAACGCGGTGACCGGCCGGTTATAGCCGTAATTATCGACGACGTAGGAGGTAGCGACCTCCAGTAGACTGATCGCCGAAGAGAGCGCGGCGATGAGCACGACGCCGAAGAACGCGACGCCGAACACCCGGCCGGCGAGGCCGAGATCCGCGAACACCTGCGAGACGCCGACGAACAGTGCGTCCGGTCCGCCGCCCGCAGCTACGTCGGGGACGCTCCCGAACTGCACGAACAGGAGCGGGATGACGACGAGGCCAGCGAGCAGGCCGACCGCGGTGTTCAGCACGACGATGAGACTCCCGTCGGCCGGGAGGCTGTCGTCGTCGCCGAGGTAGGAGGCGTAGGTGATCATCGCCCCCATCCCCAGCGACAGCGAGAAAAAGGCCTGACTGACGGCGAACGGGACGATGCTCCCGAAGTTGTTCGCCAGGTAGTCGAAGTCCGGCGAGAGGTAGTAGCCGTACGCCGGTCCGGACCCGTCGAGCGTGAACGCGTAGACGGCGAGCCCGACGAGCATCACGAGGATGGAGGGGACCATCAGTCTGGTCGCCTTCTCGATACCCTTCTCGACGCCGAACGCCACGATGACGGCGGTCGTCGCCATGAAGAGGCCGTGAAGCCCGATGGCTGCCCAACCCATCGAGACGTCGCCGAAGTGGCCGCCGGGATCCGTGAAGTAGGCGCCCGTCGCGCTGTCGACGATAAAACGGATGACCCAGCCGCCGACGACGCTGTAGTACGAGAGGATCCAGAGCCCCGTCAGGAGGCCGATCGCCCCGACGACGGTCCATGCCGGGTGTTTCAGCCGGTCGAACGCCTCGACGGCGTTGATGTTCGCCCGCCGGCCGATCACGAACTCACCGAGAATGGCGGGGAGGCCGATGAGGAAC
>JGI2924J29684_1078626_pt1 | contig 83501 bp, 86 predicted proteins | sample BenlonsequencITS_FD_29684 | JGI IMG/M metagenome (IMG submission 29684)
CCCCTCCCGGGCGGTCTCGACCGCCCGGTGGAGCCGATCCGTTTCGTCGGCGGCCGAACCCGCGTCGTCGGTCGGCGCGGACGCGGGCTCGATCGCGCTCTCGAGGACGTCGACGATCCGTTCGAGGAAGGCGACGTCGGCGTCGGTAACGGCTCCGGGCTCGTTCGCGTGAGCTTCGAGAATCCCCCACGGTTCGCCGTCGACGTCGATCCGAACACCGACGCTGTGTCGAGCCTCGCCCGTGGGGGTCGGCGTGTCGATCGACTCGTCGCTCCGGACGGGGTCGGCTCGTTCGAGGACGGTCCCCACCCAGCTGTCGGCCGTCGCGGCGACCGTTCCCCCGTCGCCGCGGGCGGCGTGGTAGCCGACGTGACTGCGGACCGTCGCGCGTTCGTTTTCCGGACGTCGCTCGAGGATCGCCAGCGATCGCGCGTCGATCACGGTCGCGGCGGCGCTCGTCGTCGACTGCAGGAGGGACTCGACGTCCTCGTCAGCGAGGGCCTGTTGGGCGAGATCGGCGACGGCCTCGTACCGGTCGGTGGCGGCCGTCGATTCGCTCCCCCGGCGAGTTGATGGCGCCATCTCAGACGTAATTCCACGCCAATAAACATAAACACTCTGCAATTTTCACAGATCTATAACATTTGAACCAATAGGAAACAAAGAAAGTGTTGGAGCGGTGAACTGGCGGGCGAAATTTCCTTGTGACGCGCCACCAACTACCTAGCTAGGCCGGTCATGAAAAGCATCTACGCATGCCAGGACTGTGGGGCGCAGTTCCGGGCGACCAGACGGGTCTGTTCGCTCTGTGGAACCCGTATCGGCGACACGAGCCGTGGCACCTGCAAGGACTGTGGCTCGATCCTGACGGAGTCTGCCGAGCAGCGCTGTTCCGCCTGCGGATCGACGAACGTCGAGCGCGTCTCGGTCGACGCGGACTGAGTGTGTTCGGGAGCTGCGGTCTGGGGTGGCGCCCCGAGAGCGATCGCCGCCACCGCGTCCTCGTCACGAGGACGGGCCCGTCGATCGCCACCAGGACGTCCCACCGTTCGGTTCGCGATCGCGTCCTCGCTCAGGCCGGATACAGGTCGGTGTAGTTCTCGATGACCGACCACAGGTGTTGCTCGTTGGAGATCAGGTGGGTCTCTCGCACCAGTTCGGTGCCGTCGTCGGTGTCGATCAGCTCGATGGTCCACTCCGTGTGACCGTCCCGCTCCTGGCCCCGCTTGGCGAAACAGGCGAAGCCGTCCTCGTGGGCGAGTGCGATCGAGTCCTCGTTTTCGTAGTCGACGTCCCAGCTCATGTTTGGTGGCTAGGAGTGAAGATGGTCAGTGTTTTGGGTCGAGCATCCGGAACGGGTGCCTCATATCCGGTCGCGACCGTCTCGGACGTCCTCGACGGCGTCGGCCTCGACGTCGACGGCCAGCTCAGCGAGGGCGTCGCCCAGTGGGACTGCCTCGTCGTCCGCTGTGTCCTCGGCCACGAACTCGACGAAGTCGTCGATAGTGAGGCTCATGCCCTGTGATTAGGTGTTGGTCGCAAAACGTTACTGGTGATTCGAACAGAACGAGTCTTAGCTGTTCGAAAACGGGTAGCTGGCTACTGTTTCGATCTCTCTGATGGTCTCCACATTGGCTCACTACTTCGCTGGTAGCATCTGGACGATCTTTCGGCGCTGTTCGAGCAGAAGGTCGTCGCGCTTGATGATCTGGTGGCCAGTTCCGATGAAGTGAGGGATCTCCTCGCAGGCACTCATTCCGGCCGTGACCCATTGATCAGCTATTTCGTTCCTAAATCTGTGATCCTTTCACCCCGTGGTAAAAGAGTGGTGTATCGAGCGACAGGTCAGTTCGAAATGTGCATATGTGGTTCGCGTCTCATGTGCATATTCGAGGAACTGAATTTGTCGACGTGTAACCCAAGGAGGCTGGAGCTGGCTCTATCCGTGAAGCTTCTCTTTGTCATTCAGAATGGTTTCTGATAGTCTCATTAAATGCTGAGTCAATCCTCGTCAAAGTCATCAAGAGAGTGTTCACTTTCCTCAAAGTCTTCCTTCGCACGCGAAAACGCCATTTCCCCGGTTTCGTCTGGCACCTTTGAATCAATAAATTTCTCTCGCACCATTGATTTGATAGCACCTGGGTCTTCTGATCCCCACATGATCTTATAATCACGCTCATCAACAATATCTGAGTTTTCTTTCAAAACCCCATGTTCGAGTCCAAAGTTCAGTAAGGTATCCACCTTATCCTCCGCTATAGATGTCATCGCTCCTCGATCATTTCCAAAGTAGACATTGTCTAAGAACGCTTCCTCAAACTCTTCCTCATAGAATTCCTTAGGGTTCTCCTCATCACCTAATTTGTCTAAATATAGATCAAGACAAACTTCTCCTAGTGGAAATACTGAATGTAATGTGAGAGAATACTTGATATCATCATTCTCAGCAGCTTTCGGATCAATCCCCTGCTGGCAAATATTCTGAAAATCAGGAACAGACATTGTACCATCGTGGTACTTTATTGTCTTAGCTTCCTCCATTTTCTCCTCTTTCTCATTATATTCTGCTGAACGGATTAGCTTCCAAATAGCATAGTACTCTGGATCAGCACCAGACTTTAGTATATTTACATCTGCATCTGGAATGTCAATATCTCGTGTGAGCGTCACATACTGGACCGTTCCTAAATTCAATCCAGTACAATTGATATGTGTTTTTAGATCTTCTACCATTTCTGTATTATTTGCTAAACGATACGTCTCATTTACACCAGCCATCCAATCCGTGTAGTTGTGACCGCCAACTCGACAGGAGACAAAACATAAGTGAACAGTATTTGACTGAGGTTTTGCCAGTAATACCTCTGCGTTCGTATCTCCAAATTCATATAATGGATCAACAATAGTTGCCTCAAACCCAGCTTTTCCAGAAGAAAAGGCATTCACGACATCGCGGAACAGTCGATACTCTTCTTCAAAGTTCGACTGGAACGATTGCTCGTAACTCTCTCGTGCACGATCTTCGTCGATTGTGTTCGCTTTTTTCCGAAAGAGTTTCTCAAAATCCGCTTTGTCTTGTGGTCCAAGTTGCTGATAGTATCCGTCGTCGTAATTTTCTGGACCTTTCATGCAACTTGTTTCGGAGTACAATCGGTATCGAAGTGATCGCTGATGAAATTATACAACCGAATTGACTGATCTACATCAGTGAATTCTCTAGGGAAGATCCGAATATCATCACCCTTTGTTTTCATTGTCGTTCGCTCCTGAGTTGTATCGTCAATCACCTCTGCCTCAAAGGATCTAATTTCCGGTTGCGAATAGTAATCGGCTACGCTGAACTCCCAGAAGGAATCATTCAATTGAGTCGGCAGTGTCCTGATAGGCTCCGTTGAGATTCCCTCTTCAACTTCCACTGCCCAAGGCTTGCTCACTGCGAACTGTTCATCTTCTCCGAGGAAGGCACTCTCTGTTTCTTCGTATGAACCAGTATTTGCGTATCGAACAACCTCTTCAATCCGTTCAATTTCGTCTTTCAGACACTCCCACAGCATCTGAAGACTACCCCCTGAATGAACGAAAGTCCCGTCGTTTTTAATTTTGAACTTGAACCGGTTGGGACATTCAAAGGTCATAATTGACGGAAGAACTCCGTAATTATAACGCATCTCTCGGTATGTTTCTAGCCCGTCATTGGCCCTGTATTGAATTGAACGCTTTGTGTTCGGTCTTCGTTTCGCTGTGATCGGTTCGTCAGCGGATCGACGAGCACTGAAGAAAGGAACCATGACGTTCTCGTACTTGGAGACGATTTTTTTCCGTGTTTCATCAATCTCTCTCTTCGACAGCATTAGCCGACCTACGTTTTGGGTTTCTTGAAGGAACTGAATGATGGTTGGCGGAATCTGATTGGTTTTGTTTGCATTCGTCAAGAAGATCGGTGCAGTCTCATCAAGATAAATATAACTGTATACAGGTTCGTCATCAACCGTCGTATGGATTCGTATCAGGTTGCCACTTTCCTCAAGAACATTAAATCGTTGTTTGAGTAATGGAGCAAACCTGGCAGGATCGTCTAAATTATTCACAGCAGCAATAATGTTAAAATTGCGCGTGAGTTTCTTCTGTCGATACTGCTGATCAAGATAACTAATGAAAGATTCTCGCGACTCGAATTCTAAGCCACTTAATCCTAAGAAGTCACCAGTCGTATCATCCACGAGTCTTGCACCTCCGAGTGGAAGAGGAAGAAAGCGAATACTTGGCCATATATAAGTACATGATCACGATTCAGTTAGTTCTTGCGGGTTGTCCCTATTTCAACTCTTCCGGATAATCAACGTCAAACGACTGCTTTTGGATAATCCTATTACGAACCTTACTTAATGATCCAATATTATTGTATAAATCCTCCTGATCACTATCTGAGACTGGAATTGATACCCCACCATTACCATTCTCGTCATTGCTGGTTGATACCGGCCGGCCATGACTTCCAATCTCCTTGATTATGGACTTGTATCTGAGAACTTTTGAGTAGAATTTGACTACACCAGTTAGTTCATCTCCGCCTATTCTACCCCCGAGGAGGCCGATTCGTGATGCTGTAGTGCTGTACACAGTTGTCGGGATTGAATCTTCAGCAGGGACGTCATCAGCGGAAAGTTGGCGTGCCGGCGGTGAGTCAATCCGTTCCATTTGATCTGCACAAATCTCGATTCCCTCCATTGCCTCAACTTCCGTCAGCAGTGCCCTGTGCAGTTTCTTCTTTTCCCAAACCTGTCTGGCAGAGTATACCAGAATTGCAGAAAGAAACGAGACACCAACACCCACGAACAACGATAGTATAGGGCTTGATAACTCTACCTCCTGCTGAAAGAGACTAACTGCGAAGTACTCGCCAAATCCATTCATATAGATTAAAGATTATTCCCCTGATATATGAGATGACTGGTTCAGAGTAGCTGATTGATTACTGCTTTGGGTAAAACAGCTGGAAATTGCGTAGAATAGAGGTACTCGGCACTCTCGACAAACACACAACGTTCGTCGCGGTATTTCCGAACACAAAAGAAGACATCGCCAAGAACTTCGAGAGGGTCAGAAGGATTTGAACCACGCCCGAGAACCTGCTCACTCCGTTCGCAGAACCTCGGTCTCGTTCAAACCCTCCTCGTCCATACCTGCCGCTCGCGAACTTGTTCGCGGCAGAGGAATGGGGTCGGAGGGATTTGAACCTCGGTCGCAGCAAAGCTGCTCCCTGCTTCAAATCCCACCTCATCCAATACTCGCGACTCACGGTGTTGTTCGTCGCGAGAATATGGGGTCGGAGGGATTTGAACCCCCGATCGACTGATATCTCCGGTGCGCCTCGGAACTCCAGAGGGTCATCACACGGACACTGATCAGGTGTCCGATCAGTATATCAGTCTGGAGTGTCGTCCCGGGCGCGGTGCCTCTGGAGTCAGTCGCCATGCCTGGCTTGGCCACGACCCCTCGCTTCTACGTTGGGGGATACGCCCTAAAGTGGTTTCGATTCGTTAGAGCCAGGGGGCGCGTTCCTCGTCGTCGTCACCCAGACTGTCCTCCTCCTCGTCGGCGTCGTCCTCGGATTCGTTCTGGCCACCGTCGGTCGAGGCGCTCCGATCGCCGCTCGAACCCGAACTCGAACCGCCGGGGTTGAACAGCGGCCCCGTGCCGACTGCGGGCGCCGACTCCGGTGACGCCGACGGCGACGGGGACGGCGTCGAGAACCGCGGCGAGCTCTCGGTCGACTGCGACGGGGTGGAGACGTCCTCGTCCTCGCGGTCCAGCGGGATGTCGATGGCGAAGACGGCCGCGACCAGCAGCGCCGCGAGCGGCGCCTGACCGAAGGCCATCCCCAAAAGCGACAGGGGCAACAGCCCCAGCGCGACGGCGCTGCCGAACCGAAACCTGTCGATGTCCATGTACTCGCGCAGGTACGGGCCGCTGATGGCGACCCCGAGCGCGAAGGCGACGCCGACGACCGCCGCGAGCGTCGCGTTCGCGACCAGTGCGGGGTCGTCCATCACGATGAACGCCGCACCCGAGGGTTCGAGACTCGCCAGCAGCCCCAGGCCGACGATCACGGCGGGACTGGGCAGATACTCGCCGATCGTCGCGCTCGCGGTTTTGGCCGCGATCGCGAGGATGACGATCGCCGCGAACCGCTCGAAGACCGCCTCGTTGAGGACGGTGTCGATCGCCGGTGCCAGCGCCGCCTGGATAGCCGCGAGGACGATCAGCGGGATTCCGACCAGCAACACGACCGTGATCTGCTCGCGGGGCGTCCCGCTCATCTCGGCGAGGATCACCGCGACGGTGGCGCTTCCGCCGAAGATCAACAGCCCGATCTGGACGGCACCGAGCGGGTCGTCGAGCGCTCCCGCGAGGATCAACGCCGGGAAGATCCCGTCGATCAGCGGGAGCATCATCACGAGTGCTAACAGCTTCGTATCGCCGCCCACGAGGCTCTCGAGCCGGAGGGCGACCGGGTGTTGGGACGTGCTCATCGCTTAGGATCGATGGCCGTGACCCGAGGCCTGTGGGTACTGTGACGAGTGAGAGCGCTCCACCGCGAGCCACTCGGACGGAAGGCCTCGTGCTGTGAGTTTAAAGTTCCCGAAAATTTTGGCAGCGACGGCAGCACCGCTCGTCTGGCCGACGGTTCGGGAGTCGCTGAAACTCACAGCGTTCATACACGTACGATCAACTGGCCCCTCAATAAACGTTGCGTGAGAAGCGATTACACAACTCGGCGTATCTCAGCCAATAACCGCCAGATACTGACAAAGGTGCACTCATCTGGAACTGTGGTGAACGTTCCCGGACTGTGTGGTTTTACACGCGTGTGGCAGCACGTCCCGTGATCTCCCCCGGGAGGCCTTCGCAACCTCCGCCCGTCTCGCAACGCTTTTTGCTGGCGCTTCCGGACGGTTGACATGGCGAACGACGCTCCCGAGCACGAGCCGTACTCTTCGAAACTGCAGGTACCGGAAGCGCTAACGTTCGACGACGTCCTCCTCCGACCGAAGGAGAGTCATGTCGAACCCGACGACGCCGATCTCTCCTCACACGTCTCCCGCTCGGTCGAGCTCTCGGTCCCCATTCTGTCGGCCGCGATGGACACCGTCACCGAGAGCGATATGGCCATCGCGATGGCCCGCCACGGCGGGCTCGGCGTCATCCACCGCAATATGAACGTCGACGAGATGGTCGAGGAGATCGGCCGGGTCAAACGCGCCGACGAACTCGTCATCCCCTACGAGGACGTCGTCACGGCCGACCCCGAGATGACCGTTCGCGAGATCGACGACCAGATGGCTCGCCAGGGCGTCGGCGGCGCCCCCGTCGTCAACACGCGCGGAGAAGTGCTGGGGATCATCTCGAGTACCGACATCCGCCCGCACCTCGAGGTCAACGAGGACGACCCCGTCACCGAGGCGATGACCGACGAGGTCATCACCGTCCACGAGGACGTCGACCCCCGCGAGGCGTTCGATCTGATGTACGATCACAAGATCGAGCGCGTCCCGGTCGTCGACGACGAGAATCTGCTCGTTGGCCTGGTGACGATGCAGGGCATCCTCCAGCGCCGCGAGTACAAGGAGGCGGTCCGGGACGAGGACGGCCAGCTGTGTTGTGGCGTCGCCGTCAGCCCATTCGAGGACGAGCGCGCCGAGGCAGCCGACGAGGCCGGCGCCGACATCCTGTTTATCGACACCGCCCACGCGCACAACCGCAACGTCATCGAGGGCGCCCGCGAGATCAAGGAGTCCGTCGAGGCCGACGTCGTCGTCGGCAACGTCGGTACCCGCGAGGCCGCCGCGGAGCTGGTCGACTTTGCCGACGGGATCAAGGTCGGCATCGGTCCCGGCTCGATCTGTACGACACGGGTCGTCTCCGGTGCCGGCATGCCCCAGATCACCGCGGTCGCGCAGGTCGCAGACGTCGCCAGCGAGCACGGCATCCCCGTCATCGCGGACGGCGGCATCCGCTACTCCGGCGACGCGATCAAGGCGGTCGCCGCCGGCGCCGACGCCGTCATGCTGGGTTCGTACTTCGCCGGGACCGACGAGGCCCCCGGCCGCGTCGTCACGATGAACGGCAAGAAGTACAAGCAGTACCGCGGCATGGGGTCGGTCGGCGCGATGAAATCCGGCGATAGCGACCGCTACCTCAAGGAAGAGCCCGAGGAGGAAGACGACTACGTCCCCGAGGGCGTCGAGGCCGCGACGCCGTACAAGGGCACCCTCAAGTCCGAGCTCCACCAGCTCGCTGGCGGGATGCAGTCGGGGATGGGGTACGTCGGCGCGCCGACGATCCCCGAGTTCAAGGAGCGCAGCGAGTTCGTCCGGGTGTCCTCGGCCGGCCAGGCTGAGAGCCACGCCCACGACGTCGTCATCACCGACGAGGCGCCCAACTACTCGCCCGACGAGTAACTACGAGCCACCGCAACTGCGACTCTCATTCGAGTTCGGAGCGTCTGATCTTTCCCGTCGTCGTCTGCGGTAACGCCTCGCGGAACTCGATCTCGCGGGGGTACTCGTACTCGGCCAATCGATCCCGGACCAGCTCGCGGATCTCCTCGCGTAGCGCCTCGGAGCCCTCCGTCCCCGCCGCGGGCTGGACGACCGCCTTGATGATCTCGCCGCGCCGGTCGTCGGGGACGCCGACGACGCCGACCTGGGCGACCGACGGATGTTCGAGGACGGCGTCCTCGACCTCCCGGGGACCGACCCGATAGCCGCTGGTGATGATGAGGTCGTCGTCGCGGGACTTGAACCAGAGGTAGCCCTCGGCGTCGCGCTCGGCGAGATCCCCGGTCAGGTGCCAGGCCTCGCCATCCGATACAGATTGCTCCGCACTGCGTTGCTCGTCGCCGCCTCTTTCGAGGGTTGCGCGCTCGGTCCGTTCGGGTGCGTTCCAGTAGCGATCGAAGACGACGGGGTCCTCGCCGCGCCGAACCGCGATCTCGCCGACCGATCCCGCCTCGACGCGCTCGCCCGTCTCGGGGTCGACCAGCGCGATATCGCGTCCGGGTACCGGTTTTCCCATACTCCCCGCACGCGCGGGGAACCACTCTCGACAGTTCGTGACGAGCAGGTTCGCCTCCGTCTGGCCGTACAGCTCGTTGACGACCGTCCCCTCGAGTTCGGCGTCGGCCCACTCGAGGATCTCCGGTGTCAGCGGCTCGCCCCCGGAGCAGATCACCCGCAGGGAGAGCTCGTAGCGGTCGGCGGGATCGTCGACGTCCATCAACATCCGGATCGCCGTCGGCGGGAGGAAGGTGTGGGTGACGTCGAACTCGGCGGCCAGCTCGAGGGCCGCCTCGGGATCGAACGACCCCATCGGCGAGCCGACCACGGGCCGACCGTAGTGCCAGGCCGGAAAGACCAGATCCCCCAGCGCCCCGATCCAGGCCCAGTCCGCGGGCGTCCAGTAGACGGCGTCGTCGGCCCGCACCTCGCGCTCGAAGTACATCGAGAAGGCCGGACAGTGTCCCAGCCAGACGCCGTGGCTGTGGACCACGCCCTTCGGCTCGCCGGTGCTCCCGCTGGTGTACATGATTATCGCCGGCGTGTCGACGTCCGTCGACGCGACCTCGTAGTCGACGTCCTCGCGATCGACCGCCGCGTCGAACCGCGAGGCGGTCGCGCCCTCGAGCGCGTCCGGATCGAGTTCGGCGTCGGCGTCGACCACCAGCACGTCCTCGAGCTCGGGACAGTCGGGTGCGATCTCCCGGATCGTCTCCCACTGGGCGGCGTCGACGACCGCGACGCGGGCCTCGCTGTCGGTCAGCCGGTAGCGAAGCGCGTCGGTGCCGAAAAGTACCGACAGCGGCAGCGAGACCGCCCCGACTTTCCAGCAGGCCAGATGGGTCAGGACGTTCGCGGGTTTCTGGGAGAGGACGACCGCGACTCGGTCACCGAACTCGACCCCGCGTTGCTCGAGGACGTTCGCCACCGCGTTTGAGCGCCGATCGAGGTCCGAAAAGCTGTAGCTCTCGCGTCGTCCGTCCGGGAACGCCTGGTGGAGCGCGACCCGGTCGCCGTCGTGTTTGCCGACCAGATCGACGGCCGCGTTGAACTCCTCCGGGAGATCCCACGAGAAGGCGTCGACGGCGTCCTCGTACGTCTCTCCCTCGAGCGTGACGAAGTACGTCATTCATGTCATACGAGAGCGGATGGCATGAAAGAACTACCGCCGAACGCGACTCGTCGGGTCAACGCCGACGTTCCCGCCAGATCCAAGTGTGTCAGGTGATAACATGAGTATGGGCTATGCACCGCTCCATCGTCCGCACAGACCGATCGGCGTTCGACCGTGTCCGTGATGCGATCCTTCATCGCGACGATCGTGACGAGGACGAAAAGCCGACTGGTCCTGGCGCGCCCACGCCGGGATGAACTGGCGTCGACTTCGTACCGATCGTCGATTTTTCGATCGAATCGGTTCGTGTGTTCGAAACGCCTCGTGGGCTGCTCCTCGAGAACCAGCCGCGAAAGCTCTCAGCTGGCGATAACGAGAACTGTGACCGCTTTGCCGATCGATCCCGGTTCGATCACCCAGTATCGTTTCGGAAGGTGCCCGAAAGCGACTACGGATCCAGCTCCGGCGTCGGGAACGCTCCCGTATCGGCGTCGGGGTCGTACTCCTCGATGGCGGCCCGGATGACCTGGAACACGCCCTCTTTCCCCCAGCGGGCGGTGTTGAGCTGGAGGTCGTAGAACTCCCGCTCGTCGATGTCGATCTCGTAGTAGGACTCGTAGCGTCCGGCCTCGCTGACCTCCCGGACCCGCATCTCGGGCTCGGTCTCGATGCGGTCCTCGATCCGTTCGAGGCGGACGTCCTCGGGGGCGTCGAGCCAGATCCGCAGGTCCGCGCGATCGCCCGCGATCCAGCCCGCGAGCCGGGATTCGAGGATGAATGGTTTGTTCGCGGTACCCCACTTCTCGGCGATCGACTGGAGGCGCCCGTCGATCGCCCGGTCGATCTCGTCGTCGGCGTCGGCCTCGGCGGTCAGCTGGTTGAGGTTCAGCCCCCGGTCCTCGGCGAGCTCCCGGAAGATGTCGCCCCCGGAGACGTACGGACAGCCGATCGCGTCGGAGAGGCGTTCACAGAGCGTCGTCGCGCCACAGCCCGGCGGTCCGGAGACGGTGATGAACAGTGTTGTGTCGATCTCGACGGTTGTGGTCGCACCCGTGGACATACCGGATTCTCATTCTTCACCGTGAAAAACCTCCGCGTCTCACGCGCCGAGGACGGCGGTGCCGATCCGATCCGATCCGATCCGCGGTGGTCGGGCGCCACTTAATCGCCGGGCTGGGTCGTCGCAACGGGCTCCGAGCCGCCCGCGGGCCCGAGGCGCCCGACGATCGAGCTGCTGACGACCTGCTGGACGACGTGGAAGGCGGTGATGGCGGCGACGATCGTCCCGCCACCGAGCACCGCTCCGATCATGACGGCGACGCTCATGTTTTTCATCGAGCCCGAGAACAGCACGGTGATACAGTCGTCGCTCCGGACGCCGCGAGCGTACAGTCCTGCGGCGACGGCCGCGCTGAGGCCGAGCGCTGCGATCGCGATTCCGGCAACGACCGCGAGCTGGATCGGCTCGACCGACAGCGGCGAGCTACCGACGCTCGCGTAGATCAGGGCGCCGATCGTCGCGACGGAGAACGTATCGAGCTGATCGTCCGAGACGGCGTCGGCGGGGACGAAAGAGGCGAGCAGCCCGGCCACTAGCACGATTGCGCCGAGTTCGACGACGAGGTCGGCAGCGGCGACGTCGACGCCGGAGTCGGCAAACAGCGAGATCAGCGACGGCATCGCGAGCGGGGCCAGCAGCATCGAGGCCAACACCGTCACCGTCGCCGAGAGCGTGTTCCCGCCGCCGAGTCGCGTCCAGATGATCGAGCTGCCGGCCGCGACCGGAGCGGAGAGGACGACCAGGACGCCGAGCAGCAACTCCCCCGAGAGGGTCGCCGCGGCGATCGGGTACAGGGTGATCGGGACGAGCAAGTAGAGACAGACCAGCGAGCCGATCACCGGCACGGAGACCGAACGGACCGTGGTGTCGCCGAGGCTGAACCCGTAGAACGCGGTGAACACTAACCCGGCGACGAACGCCGGGAGCAGGGGTTCGATCGGTGCTGCGAGGGCGGGGTAGGCGACGCCGGCGAGGGTGGCGCCGATGACGACGAGAAGCGAACGTTGCGATCGGAAGAGCTGTCCGAGATAGGCGGCGTTTCGGATGATGAACTCGGATATCCAGACGACGGCTATATATCTTTTCAAGCGGACAGTATCCGATTTTAAATCGGGACAGTCCGCGGGGGCTCCGATCCGAGAGAGGTGTTACGTCCCCCGAGCGACGACGAGGACGTCCCCGCTCAGAAGGGGAGACGCCGCGAGTCGACCGCGACATCGACGCCGGCAAGCGCGGGCTCGTCGGCCAGCCCCGCGACGAGGTCGCGCTGGGAGTCGGCGTCGCGGCCGGCGTACAGGGTCAGGCGCCCCTTCTCGAGGTGGGGCTGTTTCTCGTCGTCGTCCCACTCGATCTCGAGGGTCGCTCGCCTGAGCCGCGTCCCGACGACGAGTCGGATCGACTCGAGGGCCTCGAGCGGGATCGAGAAGTTGCGCTCGTCGAGACCCTCCAGCTCCGCGGGGGTGGTGTCCGCGACCAGCGCGCGGTCCCGTTCGCCCATGTCGGCCCGCAACAGCATCGAGCGGTAGGACTCGCCGACGAAACAACAGAGCAGCTGCTCGTCGGTGAGCACCAGTTCCCAGAACTCGATCGAGTTCGGGCGCCGGCGCAGCCAGTTTGTGAGTCGTGCGATCGAGTCCTCGTCGGTCATCAGCGCTCGAACAGGGCGTGGAGGTCGGCAGGTAGCTCACGACCCCGCTGGGTCGCGATCGAGACGAAGACGAAGACGGCCATCGTCACGAGCAAGGAGATGGCCTCGGCGGGAACTTCGGCGGGGTACGGGTAGGTCGCCATCACGACGTTCTCGCTGATCCAGTTGAGCCAGCCCGCGTCGACGATCGCCGCGGCCTCGGGCACGACGTTGTAGATGATGTTGTACAGCATGCCGACGACGAGGGCGGCGATCGCCCCTTCCTTCGTCGCTCCCTTCCAGTTCAACCCGAAGACGACGATCGGGACGAACGCGGCGGCAAAGAAGCCCCAGCTGATCGCCCCGAGGATGCCGACCAGCGCGTCGGAGTAGAAGACGACGATCGTCGACAGCACCGTCAGTCCCGCCAGCGCGCCCTGCGTGACCCGGAGCTCGGTCTTCGGGTCGGTGATCGGCCTGCCGAGCGCTCGCGGAATGTCCCGCGAGATCGCGGCCGCGCCGATGTTGAGAAACGAGTCACTGGTAGACATGATCGCCGCCAAAAGCGCCGCGAGGATCAGCCCGGCGATGATGCTTCCGGTGTGATCGAGGACGAAGACCGGTCCGACCTCAGAGGCCGAGAACGTCGCCTCGCGCTGGCCGGCCTCGACCATCGCACGCATCGACAGCCCGGCCGAGAACGCGATCAGGCTCGAGATCGCGTAGGAGATCGCCGCGATCGGGGCACCCCACTTGAGGATCGTGAGGTTGCGGCTCATGTAGAACTTCGTGATCAGGTGGGGTTGGCCGGCCGCGCCGACCGAGAACAGCACCCACCAGGCGATCCCGACGAGGACGGCGGTCGTGGCCCCGCCCATCGCGCCGAACGGCGAGATGAGGTTCGGATCCGTGCTCGCCAGGTTCTGGGAGATGTTCTCCATCCCGCCCCCGAACGAGATCGCGTACGCGAAGACGAACACGGCGCCGACGACCATCGTGATCGCCTGCAGGAAGTCCGTCCAGACGCCCGCGATCATCCCGCCGAGCATACAGTACAGCAGCAGGATTAGCGCGCCCCCGAACAGGCCCCACAGCACGGGGATGCCGAAGATCGCCCGCATGACGAACTGCAGCGCCGCCAGATTGACCGCCAGGTAGGCGACGACGCCGAGTGCGACGGCGACGCCGCTGAGCCCGCGAACCCAATCGCTCTCGTAGCGGACGTACATCGCGTCGGGCAGGGTCAACACGTTCCGGATGTCGGCGATCAGGCGCATCCGCTTTGCCAGGACGACCCACGTCAGCAGGAAGCCAAGCGGCGCGGTAAAGAAGATCCACAGCGCGGTCGTCCCGAACTCGTAGACAAGTTCGGGACCGCCGATGAAACCGAACCCGGACTGGATCACCGAGAACGCCGTCAGCGCGAGGACCCAGGTGCCGATACTCTTGCCCGTAATCAGGAAGTCGCTGGTCGAATCGGTTCGCATCCAGCCCCAGATGCCGATCAGGAGGACGATCAGCAGGTACGCCGCGCCGAAGCCGAGGATGATCGGATCGTCCGCGACGGGGATCCCGTCCTGCTGGAGGACGGTTCCGGCGGCTCCGAGGACGCTACTCATCGGTCCGCTCACCTCCGTCGGTCGCCTCGAGGGTGTTCTCGGGCTGTTCGGACGCCAGCGGGAGCGACTCACGCCGCTGGGCCTCGCGGGCGTCCTCGAGGATGCCCTCGACGATCTCTTCGCTTGCGACCCGATCGAACAGCAGCGAGTAGTAGATCGCACAGGTCAGGGGCAACAGCCAGATGAACCCGAAGTAGATCAGCGTCGACATCGGCACGCCCAGCACGTAGCTGTAGTCGGTGACGCCGGGCTCCCAGGTCAGCCAGATCCCGGCCAAGCCAGCGACGAAGAACGCGCCGAGGATGCCGATCAGTCCGGTGTAGGGTGCGAGATCGAGTTCGGTCCCGTTGCGTTCGATCGTCGCGACCGCAAACACCGCCAAGATGGTCGCCGCACCGATAAACGAGAACACGCGGTACAGCCCCAGCGCCGCCGTCACGAGCGCAAGCACCGAGAGGACACCGATCGTCGCCATCGTCGTGTTTCGGGTCATCGATCGCTCACCGCTTTCGGTCCGTGTCGGTCCCGCCACCAGTACCCCGCCCGACCGTTCGACCCGCCTCCCCTGCGGGTCGTTCTCGAGGACGGCCGTACGCGGCCGACTCGTGGCTGTTTGTCATGAATCATCGTCCTATTACACACAGTAGCTAGCCGTGAAGGTAACCGTTAACATGTCAAGGCCGCGCGGCCCGTCGTTCCGCATCGCCGGATATCGGTCCGGAGAGCGGTTGGCAGGCCACAGGTGCCAGCCCCGACTGGAAGGGTAATACTGACGGTCGCTCGGCCCCGAGGGCCGAGCGTGAACCGCCGTACGGTACTCCGGTCCGCGGGCGTCGTCGCCGTCGCGAGCCTCGCGGGCTGTGTCGACGCGGTCGAGGATCACTTCACCGGCAGCCTCCAGAGCCCGGTCCCCATCGAGATCACCAACGAGGGAGATCGTCCGTACAATATCAGTCTCGACGCCGTCGCTCGGGACGGCGGCCGCGAGACCTACGAGGAGAGCTACACGATCACGCCCGACGAACGCGTCGCGCCACCCCACATCGAGGGCGAGGACCAGCAGTTTCGTATCACCCGCCACGGCGACGACGAGATCGAGGACCTGGTCGAGATGGGGGAGATCACCGACGAAACGAACCTCGTGTTGATCAGCCTCTACGAGGACGAGATCGAACTCGAGATCATCGAGGACGAAGACGAAGCCGAAGAAACCGAGGCGGAGGTCGAAGAGGAGTACGACGAGGCCGACAACGCAGCTCAGGGGTAGGGGTGGAACGGCCCCTCGAGTTCGGGCTCGAACCCGAGCTCGGCCGGCACCTCCCGAGCGCGCTCGCCGAAGAAAGGCTCTCGGGTAAAAAGCGGCTGGGCGCCGGGGACGACGACCCGCACCGCCTCGAAGCCAAGCCCCGCGACGTCGCGGGTCGTCAGCCGCGCCGCGTGGGGCTCCAGTTCGGCGTCGCTCGCCCGCTCGAGGACGTCCTCGAGGGCATCGCGTCCGGTCGGGGCCGGCTCTGGACCGACGCTTGCCGCGGGGACGGTTTGTTCGACGTCGATGAACTCCCGGGCGGGCTCGGGGAACGAGGCGTACTCTCCGATCGCCGCCGAGGCCGATTCTGCCTCGTCAGGACCGAGCCCCCGCAGCTCCATCCAGTTCTGTAGCGCCTCCGCCAGCGCCGCCGTCGCCGCCTCGGTCGCGTCCAGTCCCGCCGCGGAGCCGGCCGCGAACGCGGGCCAGGCACCGTCCTCGCGGTGGACCGCGGCCGCGACGACCGGGACGTCGACGTCCTGGGTGACGAGCATCGCCGTCACATCGAGCCCCTCGCTCGCTGCACGGCGCTCGAGGGCCGCGAACGTCTCGCTGTCGACGTCGAGCCCCAGCGGCTCGAACGTCGAGTACCAGGCCAGCATCGTCGCGTCCCGCTCGAGGACTTCGGTCAGTCCCGACAGCAGGGCGTCGACCGTCGAGGAGCCAAGTCCGAGCCCCGTCGTGATCGCGGGCACGAGGGCGTCGCCGGGCTGGGGGAACTGAACGGCCGCGGCCGGCAGATGAATCGGTTCGCCGGTCCGGAGCGTCTCGCCTTCGACCCACCGATGGTCGTCGCTCGGATCGGACGCTGGCGCGTCGTCGGGACGGACGAGCTCGGTCGGCGAGACCGCCCGCTCGAGGACGTCCTCGCTCGCGCGGACGAAGTCGTCCTCGCGATAGACGCCCGCACAGTAACGCTCGAGCCCCTCGCCGACGGCCTTCATCAGCGCCGCGTTCCAGTCGGGATCGACGCCCGCAGCCTGGTTGGCCGCGCTGGCGTCGCTGTACCCGCTCGTGTCGGCCGTCGTCGCGAGGTAGTAGGGTGCGGGGAACGACTCGACCTCGCCGATCGTCTCGACGATCCCCACCCGGTCGTCGATCGCCTGCTCGACGTGCTCGACGGCGTGGTCGAGGTCGAAAGCGTCGTCATCCCGGTCGAGGCTTCGGTCGCGCTCGCCGCCGCAGGGACAGCCCGGGATCGGCAGAAATCGCCGTCGGCGGTGGGGAACCTCGAGGACGTGGCCAATCACCGACCGTTCCTCGCCCGACAGCACCCGCACGCACTCCCGTCCCGCGAGCGCACCCGCAAAGCGAGCCGCGCTCGAGTCGGCGCGGGGCTCGTCGGCGGCCGACTCGAGGTGGGAGTCGACGCGAGTCCGTAGGCAGTCGAAACAGCCGGTACCGGGGGCGAACCCCGAGACCGCGGCGTCGAGGTCGGCGATCGGACGACCGCCGACACCGCCGATCTCGACGGCGATCCAGGGGGTATCGCCGGAGAGGGCGGCCTCGTTGGCCCGATCGAACGTCGCCGCGCCGGCGACGTCGCTGACGACGGCGAACCGGGCGTCCTCGAGGTCGGTCGGTGCGGCCGAGCGAACCGAGACGTCGACGTCTGCGAGCGCGGTCTCGACGGCGTCGCGGACGGGGTCCTCTCCGACGACGGAAACGTGCATACCGGACCGTCGTACGGTCTGCTGTAAGTCCTTTCCGGAGCGACCGCGGGACGACGTCAGGTCGGATCGGAGACACGGTCATCAGTACGGATTCAAATACTTTCTTTATTCAGTACAGGTCACGAACCTGAATCGGATGGTTCGTTACCTACAGATGCGAACGGAACACCACAATTCCTGTCAAAGAGATAGTTCTAAAGCACAAAGAAGTTCTATCTAATGTAAATTAAGTCTGACATGAATGGGATGTACCTCAGTCTTGTTGGGTTACACTTTTCGATAGTAGGTGGGTTTTGGATAGTTAGTACGAACTTCACCACTGCTATTGTTACAAATAATCACTATGTATTACTCTGGGGTGGACTGGTACTCACGCTCGCAAGTCTATTTTTTCCTTCCCAGACGAGAGTTGATAAGTAATTCAGGACTGTATTCGTACGCTTCTCTTGGTGAAAGTCAACATCCTCAACTGGCGGAGCAACGGGATTGCGACGTTCAGTGGTAGTCTGAAACGACAACGTCAGCCGATATCCGTTTTCGCCGACACGGATGGGATCGAGCGCCTCGAGTCGATCGCGGTAGTTCCGGACTGCCAGTGGCGAGACATCCGCTTTATCTGCGAGCTCATACTGTGAGAGACGCCTTTCAGCTGTGAGCAGAGTCTGTACTATTTTGCCAACCGGCGGTGAGAGATCGGAGAACAGCTGCTTAGTCCGGTCGAAGCTCCCGGCGGTCGTCTTCGCCGGCGAGTTGTTGGAGCGATCGAGCAGCGGCGTACGGTAAGCGAGTCAGTGCATAGAGCAACGAAACGGCTTCTCGAGTCGGTCGGAGGTTCTTGGACTGCAGGATTCACGTTGCAGCCGATGCGTAGGCCGTCCGGTTGACTAAAAGTGGACCGCGAATTCGGGAGCGTCCGCAGCGAGCGCTGCTGGCGTCTCGAGCGCTCGTTCGAGCTTGGGGCGGAGTCGGTGAATGTCCTTGCCCACAAACAGTCAAGAAACTGATGAGTGTTCCCAGCGGGTCGTCGGCGTCGACGGTCAATCCGCGTTTTTCTCTGATGCTCCTCAACCATGCGGGAGACGCATCCAAACGCCTGTCATCGCTACTGGGAAGATGAGCAACAGTAATGTGAAAACTCAGTTGCGGTCACCTGCTCCAGGTATTCTTCGCTCACGTATTGATACTGTAGTTGATCGGCAAACCCATATTCCGGAAGCAGGGTTTCCGCTGCTCGTCCCGCGGGTTTGTCTGTTGTCAAGAGTACGATTTGCTCAGCGTTGCCAGTCTCAAGAAGTTGTGCTGCAAGCCCAACGAGAGCAGTGTCTGCTTTTTCGATATGGTCCTCCGATCGGTCTGTGTCGTTTGCAATATATCGGCGAGTGGCATCCATTATGCCTGAGACAAGAGGATTCGAATACTTGAGTTCGTCAGCCACTACAATCCAGCCTTCCTCGATCCCCTCCTGCCAAGGAATGGTACTTGATGGGTAGGGTTCATCGTCGGGTTCTCCGCCTAATTCAAGATATACACGCTTGGGGATCAGCAGTGAGACATCTGCCTGTCGGACGGCGCGACGAAGTTGCTGATATTTTTCAGCAGTTGGTCCACCGCATCGGACAAAGACGCCTGTATCTGCGATGTACTTCGTTCTCATTCGCTGCTTCGGTGTCGGAGAACGACTGGTTCAAGTGCCTGTAAAATTATCTCGGCTTCAAGTGGAGAGAGATCGAGTTCACGCGCCATGATGCGATGGTTGACCGTGCCGTCGACATACTCATGAGCATACTCAAGCGCGGTTGCAAGGCCATCGATTCCATGACGATCAAGATAGACATCGATATCCTCGACTATCTCGCGGCGGCCGACTGCATCGACGAGTTCTGCGGTGATCGTGCGTGCTTCACCATCTGTTGTGAGCGTAATTGAAAGTGGCTCGGCTGTGAATTCATATGGCCGCTGTTCACGTGTTTTTGTTATCAGTCCGGCCTCCTCGAGCTTTCCGACATAATCGTAGGCGGTTCCTTGTGGGAGATCAAGATCCGTAATCAGATTTTCGACGGTAGCCCCGTCGTTTTCTAGCACATGAGTGTAGATGCGGGCAAGCGTTGGGTTCTCGAGGAGATCAACAAGTGTTCGAAGGTGCTCGAGGGGGAGCGTCCCGCCAGGCGTCGTTGACTGAGACATCGTATTATGAGTTATGGATAATTCGTAATAACGCTTCCGCTAGCTGCGAGCACTGATTCGGCTCTTCTAACTGATTGCAACTGTCCTCTGTCGAGTAGAGTTCTAGAGGCGTCGGTGTTACGTGAAGTACCCCGCGCACGGTGGCGCGGGGCGTCCGTGTTTAGTCCTGCACTGCTGACGCAACGGTCTTTAATTCCTCTCGCGCTTGACTCGAAGAGTCTTGCGCCGACGTTCCGTGTCGGTAAACACCCGAAGCGAAAGTTGCTCCGTGAGAGCCGGGGCCTCCACCAGCCCCCGATGCCATCCGTCTCACCTTCCAAACCCGTGGAAGGGTTTCGAGAGATGGCACATTTCCAGTTTCTCGCTCTAACCAGTTCTGTACGACACACACCGCCGCCTTTCTATCGGAATGATCCTGGAACCCACACTGTTGACACTTGAATCGCTTCTTGTGGCGATTCGAACGGTCTGTGTGCTGGCACTCCGTTCTTGGGCATCGCTGACTCGTGTACTCAGGATCAACCTCGTCGGAAGGAATCCCGTCCCACGCAGCTTTGTACGATACCATCTCTTGGAGTGCAGCGAACGGGAGCGAGTGCAGACGTCGGTTCATCCGCGCCCCGTAATCGATGGACTCTCGCATCTCTTTGAGGTCTTCAAAGACGACTACCGGAGCCAAAAACTGCGAGATCCATTCGACAACGTTCCGCGAGACTTTGTGCAGGCAATCGTGAACGTAGTCACGTTCTTCAGTCTGCACGCCCGTCTCGAACGCGGTCTGGTTAGCTTTCTGCATCCGCTTGCGCTTGGTGAAAAACGCGTGACGCTGCTCTTTCACCGACGGATACTCGAACACCACGGAGTCTTTCACCGAACCGCTTCGACTCATTGCAGCAACTGCAATACAGTCCTCGTTCACATCCACACCAACAATCGTGTCTGCACCGTGCTTGCTGGCGACTTGATGAGTCTCGTGTGTGACGGTGACGTGGAGCCGCCACTCATTGTGTTTGTGAACGACTTCAGCAGTCCCAACCCGCCGCTCCTCATCAGTGAAGGCAGTTCGCAATCGGTCGAAATAATCTGGACTGCCATGAAGTTCACCTTTGACGTGCGTGCCTCTTGTGGCGGTGATGCGGAATCGAACCGTCCTGTCGTCTTGGGGGAACAGACGGTAGCCTTCACCGTGATTCATCACTATCGGGTACGACTCGTCGATGTATGGGTAGGGTCGCCCCCACCCGTCATCTTTGTTGTCGTGATAGGCTTCGATTTCACCGAGTGCCTTGTCAACGATAAGTTGGGTAGTATTGTTGACGTGATCGGCGTTATCAACGACAGTCGATGTAATATCGCTCCAATTCCAACCGGCTCGGTCGAGTCGATTGGCTTCGTTGCGGATGCGGCGGGCCTCAATACAGCCCGTTTGCAGGTCGTCGTCACTCCCCGTATCAATGTCTAGTCCGAACGACAGCGTTTGAGTGAGTTTGGACGACTGCACTGGATTTGGTATGGTTAGCTACCTGTTAAAAGCTCGTGTTTTGACGCGCTTCACCCACGGGCGCGGTGGCCCGTGGTACTCGCGCTATTTTCTTTATAGAACTATTCATTTTAAAAATCTCCTAGTTCTGCTCCTCTTCAGCGGGTATTTTCGGTAAAGGCTTGATTCGGTCTCTGATTATTTGAAAGGCCATGTGAAAACCACTCACGGACGCTCGCCTGCCCGTCCACCCACGAGTTCAGTACGCTCGTCTGACAATCATTGGAGAGGCTGACTGCCTTGCCGTTACCTACTTGACCTGTACGTACCGTCTGTCAATCTCGATGATAGTTACGCTTAAAAAGACACAAATATAGCGGAAGCCCACGACTTCGGTCGTAGAAGGATGTCACTCCTCGTCGCGCAGGCGCTCGAGGACGTCCTCGGCGTTCTCGACGGCCTTCTCCTTCTTGGCGGGGTAGGCCTCGACCTTCGCGCGGAACGTGATCCCCTCGCCGAGGCGGACCGTCTCGCCGAAGGCGGCCTGCTTGTCGAGCCGCAAGAAGAGCTCGGTGTTCTCGGTGACCCGATCGTCGAGCTCGTCGAGCAGGGTATCGAGGGTCTCGAGGTCGGCGAGCCGCGAGAGGACGTAGCGCACATCGTCGGCGTTCTCGACGCGGGCCGAGAGCACCAGGATGCGGTCGCCGTAGTGGCCCTCGCTCTCGGCGCGGTCGATCTCGAACTCCTCGGGGAGGAAGGTTCGGAGCGCTTGCTCGACGCGTTTCTCGTCCTCGGTGGCGTAACAGAACGCCCGCAGGTCGACGTAGTGAAGCGGAATCTGTGGCATCTACTGGTGCAGTACCGGTGCGGTGTCTCGGTGGTGTCGGCGACCTCGACGGCTTCGGCTCCGATTACTCCTCGTCGGCGTCGTCGGCTTCCTCGAGGGCGTCCTCGGGGACGCCGGTCTCCTGGCCGTCCTCGAAGCTGATGGTGTAGGTGACGTCGCCGAACATCGACTCCATCGTCTGGGTAACGGTCCCGGTCTCGCCGTCGAACTCGCTGTGCTCGTCGTGCAAAACGACGCGGTCGTCTTCCTCGAAGCTCATAGTCGACGTTCCCCGGCGCGAAATAAAAAGGGACTGATTCCGGGCGGGCTAGCGCATCGACTCGAGGGCGTAGACGGTGTCGGACATCAGCCACGCGTCGTCGTTGGCGGCGTCTTCGATGCTCAGCGCGAAAAACGACTCCCGGCCGTCGTCGACGGTTATCCGGTAGCTCCGGCTCTGTAGATCGACCGTTCGCTCGGGCGGGGACGGGTCGGCGGTCACATCTGGACTCGGCAACCCGGAGGGATAACTGGCCCGGTTCCGACCTACAGGTCGAGCTCCTCGAGGAGCCGATCCGCGGCGGCGCTCGAGGACTCGGGGCCCCGCGCCGTAAGCAGGTCGCCGTCGACGGTGACGCTCGTGTCCTGGTCGAGTTCGGGCTCGAACTCGCCACCCGCGACCTCGACCTCGTCGGCGACCCAGTAGGGAAGTTTGCGCCCGTCGGGCATCACGTCGTTCTCGTCGACGATCTCTTCCTCCCACTCGTTGGGGAAGCCGGTGACCTCACGGCCGTTGACGATGAACGCTCCCTGGCTGTCGCGGGCGAACCCGAGCATCCCGACGGCGTGACAGACCACGAGCGCTTTCCCGTCCTCGCCCTCGACGGCCTCCCGAAGCAGTCGCCGGGCGTCGCTGTCCTGGTTGACGTCCCACTCGGTGCCGTGACCGCCCGGGAAGACGACGGCGTCGTAGGTCTCGCCGTCGGCCCGCGCGACCGGAATCGGGTCGTTCAGTCGCTCGTCGCTCTCGTGGACCTCCCGGACGTGTTCGGCGGTCTCCTCGCCGACTTCGTCGGGGTCGGCCGACGTCTCGTCGAGCTTCGGCGGGCCGCCCGACGGCGTCGCAACGGTGATCTCGACGCCCGCATCGGAGAGCGTTTCGAGGGGCTCGACACATTCCTCGCCCCAGTAGCCTTCCTCACTGACGACAAACAGCGCGTTCGTCATACCCGACGGTAGCGTCGGCGAACGGAAAAACGGTCGGCCTGGATGCTGCTGCGTTCGCGAGCCGACACGTTCGCGTCGCTGACAGTCCCGACGGCCGTGGATGGCTTTTTCGAGGACGTCGGTGAAGGGCTGACTGCTATGGCCAGCCGACGAAACCCCTTCGACCGCCTCGAGGAGCTATTCGACCGACTGAACCGCCAGTTCGAGGAGGCGCCACGGACGTGGGAGACCGAGAACGGCAGCCGGTTCGCGGTCGCCGCTGGCGGGACGAGCCTGGATCTGGCCGACCACGACGACGAGTTCGTCGTCACTGTCGACGTCCCGGGGTACGAGCCCGACGACCTCGAGAGTCGGCTCTCCGGCGACACCCTGTTTCTCAGCGGCGAGCGCGGGAGCGAGACGACCGACGAGCGCGAGGACTACCTCCGGCGCGAGCGCGAGCTCGAGTCGTTCAGCCGGCAGGTGACCCTCCCCGAACCCGTCGACGCCGACGGGATCGAGGCGACGGTCAACAACGGCGTGTTAACGATCCGGCTCCCAAAGCTCGAACCCGGCGGGAGCTCCCACGCGATCGACATCGAGTGAGGACTCACGCGTCGTCTGCGTCGGTTTCGGGTTCGAGGACCGCGAAAAACCGCTTGGGCAGCCGACTGCCGACGACCGTCAGCAGGTCCCTGGCGTCGGGGTCGACGTCCTCGGCGATCGCCGCCAGCTCGATCCGGCCGCCGGCCATGTCGTGGTGGCCGCCCGCGGAGCCAAGCTCGTCGAACCCGTCGCTTACGGCCTCGCCGATGTGGATCGCGGGATCGATCGAGCGGGCACTCAGCCGGATCGCGTCGTCGACGACGCCGTAGACCAACACCGTGTCCACCCCCTCCAGGTTGAGCAAGTAGTCCGCGGCCTGGGGTAAGGCGTCGGTTTCGGTGGTTCGCCCGACGGTCGCGACCATCGAGGACCCCCGTTGCTGGCGGGTCGCGATCGCCCGCCCGATCGCGTCCAGCGTCGGCGCGGAGAAGGCGCTGCCGTACAGCTGGTCGAGAAGTTCGAGGTCGGCCCGCGGGTAGATCGCCAGCGCCGTCTCGTACTCACGGGCGGTCGGGTTGCGGACGAAGTCGAGCCGCTCGCGGTGGAGGGCAAAGAGCAGCGCCGACGCCAGCCGCGAGGTCGGCTCGATTCCGAGCTCCTCGAGGTACTCGACGAAGATCGTCGCGGTCGCACCGTAGTCGACGCGGACGTCGACGAACTCGCCTTCGACGGGGTCGCCGGGATGGTGATCGACCACGATCTCGGGTCGAACCGTCGCCGGGAGCTCGGTGTTGGCGCCAGGCTGGGAGTGGTCGACGAACGCGACTGCGTCGTAGTCCCCGACGTCGGTCTCCGCGAGCGCTCGCAGCGAGAGCTCGAGCAAGGAGACGAACGCGCGGTTTTGCTGGTGGGAGATCTCGCCGCCGTAGGCGATGGTCACGTCCTCGATACCGGCCTCGTCGGCGATCGTCTCGAGCGCAAGCGCGCTAGCCAGACAGTCGGGATCGGGGTTGTCGTGACAGGCGATCGCCAGCGAGTCGCGACACTCGAGGATCGCGACGAGCTCGGCCGCACTGGGCATAGGTCGGTCGTAGGGAGCCGAGACGTTTGAACGCCCCTACGGTTTCGCAGGAATTACACCAGAAATTAAACGTTGGCGAGGCGAAGCGACGGCGTAGCCTGCGATTGCCGTCGGTGACGAGCTCGTAACCCCCCACTATCCGACGGCTCCGGAACGCCGATGGCGACGACGATCAGTCCCCGGTGAGCGCCTCGCTCGCCGGTGCGAACGAGATCTCGGTGCCGAGCCCCGCCTCCCGGGCCCGTTCGTAGAGCAGTCCGGCAGCGGCGACGGTCTCGACCCCGGTGCCGCCGCTGTCGAAGACGGTGAGCTCCTCGGCGCTCGTCCGCCCCGGTTCGATCCCGGCGACGACCTCGCCGAGATCGGCGTGGACGTGGTCCTCGCCGACGGCGCCGTCCTCCAGCGCCGCGAGGAAGGCTCCGGCGTCGTGAGTCGCCCGCTCGCGGAGGTCGGGCACGTACGTCGCTCGTTCGATCGTCGTCGTGTCCAGCTCGCGGCCGTCGGTGCCGTACTGGCCCATCGCCGTCACGTGGGTGCCGGGCTCGAGGACGTCGCCGTCGAACACCGGTTCGCTCGCCCGCGTCGCCGTGATCACGATATCCGCGCCGGCGACGGCGTCGGTGCTCGAGCCGACCGCCCGGACGTCGGCAGCGAGCTCGGCGTCGAAGTCGGCCGCGAACGCCTCGCGGTTCTCGACGGTCGGCGAGTAGACTCGAACCTCGGTCAGGTCGCGGACGGTCGCGGTCGCGCGCAGCTGGCCCCGGGCCTGGGCGCCGCTGCCGATCACCGCAAGCGTCGTCGCGTCCTCGCGGGCCAGGGCGTCGACGCCGACAGCACCCGTCGCGCCGGTTTTGAACGGGTTCAGGCTCGCCCCGTCGAACAGTGCCAGGGGCTCGCCGCTGTCGGCGTCGAACAGCGACAGCACGAACCAGGCGTCCTCGGCGCCGAACCCGGCGGTGTAGGTGTAGGCGCCCATTACTCCGCTATCTGGGAGGATCGCGGCGTACCCCGTGAGCATCCCGGAGGGCTCCTCGCGGACGAGTTTCGAGCGGGGCTCGGCCGGAGCACCCGTCCCACGCTGTTGATACCCCTCGCGGACGGCGTCGACGTACTCGGCGGGCGTTGCGAGCCCGGCGACGTCGTCGCTGGTCAGAAACAGGGTGTCGGTCACGAACGAGACGACGGCCGGAAGGGAGAAAGGGATACCGGCTAGATCAGTCCGCGTTGACCGGCTGATGGGTCGACTGGACGTCCTCGGTCGAATCGACCGGGGCGTTGACGAACATTGCGTGGCCGATGAGCACCATCGCGGCGAAGGCGCCGGCCGGTATCGCTGCCGTCATCGACAGGCCGACGAACGTCAGCGCGGCGGTGATACCGAGCAGTGCGACCGGAATGAGGCCCAGAACAATGTCGTAATATCCAGTCATAATCTATACTATACTATGCGGAATGACGATATAAGTGTTTCCCATAATTAGCTGATAGTGAACCGGTTTCTAACTCGTATCTGGGGGAGCAAATACGTATAACTTATAGATTGGTTGTGTGAATTAGGATAGCGCGTAATCAGGGAGATGAGTAGTCGCTCTCCGGGTCGATTCGGTGGAACGTGAGTTGTGATTCCGCTGAATCGGCCGAGAGAGTGTTTCTGTAGCCGACGATCCGAACGCATACCGAACACTAACAATCATTATATTTTAGCTCGTACGTATCGGCGAGAACATACTATCGAAATCGAGAGGAATCCGCGCGAGTCGCGGGTGACAGTGATCCCGTGAGCGCTACCGTCGCGTGTCTGCGTACGCCGCGTAGGCGCCGCGCCAGCCGACGAGCACGAGGAGTCCGAACCCGGTCATCACGAGCGGGAACGGCCAGGCTGCGCCGCCGTCGAACAGCGCTGACGCCCGCAGGATCATCCCGACGTTTGCCGCCGCGACCCACGCCACCGTCGTCACGCGGACGGTACGGGTGAGCGACGTCGCGACCCCGGGAGCGTAAAGCCCCGCCAGCGGCGCCATCACGAGCCAGCCGACGGCGAAGGGGACGACCGTCTCGAGGGCGACCAGCGGCTCCGCGAGCGGTTCGACGCCGTGGCTCAGCTGGCCAACGACGATGATCACGGCGAGTATGGCGATATCGACCGCCCCGAGCGCGAGGACGTCCCGACCGATCCCGGACGCAGGCGAGCGGGCTGGTGTGTCCATACTCGACTCTCGCGACCGCGTCCATATCGGTGTCCCGGTTCGCCCCCGTGGGCGGCGGTGACGCTACTCGGCCTCGGGCGGTCGACTGACCGTCGCGAGGACCCGCTGGGAGAACTCCGTTTCCGTGAGCTCCACGCCGAGGCCGGCGAACCACTCGCCTTCGACGTGCCAGTGTCCTCTGCGGTCGCCGTCGGTCGACAGCGAGGTGGCCTCGAGGCGTCCCGGGGTCCACCCGCGCTCCTCGGCGACCGCGAGCAACATGCGGACGACGGCGCTTACCTCGTCGGTCGTCACGAACGACGCCTCGGCGACGGTCTCGTACTCGAGGTCGATCGCCGCGCCGTCGACGGGTTCGTCGGATCCGCCGTCGGGCCAGGAGACGTCGGTGACGTAGATGCCGTTGCTCATCAGTCGGTTCTCGAGTGCGGTTTCGACGGCGTGGTCCGAACTCATGTCCGCGAGTTCGGTCGGCACCGGGAAAAACGGTTCCCGCTCAGAGCGGGTCGACCAGGTCCTCGAGCGCGGCGGTCGGATCGTCGGCCTTCGCGACCCCGCTTGCCAGCAACACGCCCTCCGCGCCGAGATCACCCGCGGCGACGACGTCCTCGCCGGTGCTGATGCCCGCACCACAGAGGACCGAGACGTCCGCGTCGACGCCAGCGGCGGCGTCGACCGCGTCCTCGACGACGTCGGGGTCGGCCTGGCTGACGGGCGTCCCGGTACCGATGAGCTCGGGCGGCTCGACCGCGACGGCGTCGGGACCCAGCGCCGCGGCGGCGCCGATCTGGGCCGGGTTGTTCGCACAGACGACCGTCTCCAGACCGGCCCGCTCGGCCGCGCGTACCGAGCCGTCGATGTCGGCGAGCTTCAGCCGCTGTTCGGAGTGGTTGATCAGCGTTCCGTCGGCGCCCGCGTCGGCGACCGACTCCGCGAGCGTCTGTCCGGTGTTACTGCCGTGCTCGATCGGATCGACGTGCTGGGCCCAGGTCTCGACCCCCGTCTCGGCGACGCGCTCGAGGTGGGCGGCCTGCGGGGCGACCGCCAGGCGGGCGTCGGTCCGGTCGTCGACGTCGCGAACGGCCTCCGCGACCTCGATCGGATCGCACGGGTAGGTCTTGAGGTTGACGAGAACGAACATACGAGAGACGCCCGTCCCGGGAAAGAAATAGCTTGCGAGTCGGGGGCGTGAAGCCTGCTCGGACGAACTCCCGGACGTCAGTTCCGACGACCGCGAGCCGTCCTACGGTCGCTCCGGGAACCCGGTACAGCGGATCGCCTCAGTCCTTGCGCTTGACGACGTCGCCGAGCGTGTAGCTGCCCGTCGCCGACCCGCCAGACCACTCCGAGTCCTCGGCGGACCCGCCCTCGGCGCTCAGATCGACCCCGAGGAAGCTCTCGAGTTTCGACTGCACCTGGTCGCTGGGGAGGGTATCACCCCGTTCGATCTTCCGGATGAGACTCGCCTTCTCGTTGAGTTCGTTCGCCAGCTCGGACTGGCTCAGCCCCGCGTCCTCGCGGGCGTTACGCACGAGATCGTCGTAGTCGGTCGCCAGCTCGTCCATGTCGTCGAACATGTCCTGCCGGCGCGAGCCGCCCGCGCTCGAACTCGAGGACGTCGAGCCACCGCTCGCAGCGCTGCCGGAACCCGACCCCGAGGAGCCCGAATCGGTCGAGTACTTCGTCGACGAACTCGAGCTACTCGGCTGTTTCACCTCCGTCCCGAACTCGGTACAGCTCGAACACACGTCTAACTTCGCACCCTCCACCTTGATCGTCTTCGGAGACGACGTCTCGGTGCCACACATCTCGCATTGAACCATGCTCGAACCTATATCGCGGGGCGTCATAAACCATGCGGCGAAGTCGGGCGGTAACGCGGCGGTCGCGGCGTTTGCCGGGGGTCCGGACGATCAATCGAGTGCGATCCAGGCGTAGTAGAACCGCTGGAGCGCGGTGACGTGGCCGACGACTGCCAGAAAGACCAGCAGCCAGCCGATCAGCGTCAGCCCACCGTACGTCCCCGAGAACGGGTAGGCCAGAAAGCCGACGAGGCCGATGATCACCAGCCGGTCCGCGCGCCCGATGAGCCCGCCGTAGACCCGATCGAGGCCGACGGCCTGGGCCTGGGTACCGAGATAGGAGGTCATCACTACCCCGGTTACAGCCAGAAAGCCCAGGAAGTAGCTCTCGATGCCGGCCGCGAGCCCGGCGATGATGACGATGTCGGCGTAGCGGTCAATAACGTGATCGAGCAGGTCTCCGCCCGCGGAGGCGACGTTCTGTTCGCGGGCCAGGGCCCCGTCGATGACGTCGAGCCAGCCGTTCAGAAAGACCAGTATTGCGGCCGCGACGAACCAAATCGGGGAAGCTCGCCCCCCCAGCAGAAAGGCGAGCGCCGCCAGTACGGCCATCCCGAACGCCAGCAGACTGACGCCGTTAGGAGTCATCCCCAGCCGATCGAACCCCTCGACGAACGGATCGAGGACGCCCGTGACGTACGGGCGGAGCTGATCGAGCGTCATTCGAGATACCCCACGAAGTCGACCTCGCCGGCGCTTGGCTCCCGATCGCCCGCGAGGACGGCCGCGAGCTCCTCGGCGACCGCCTCGGGATCGCGGTCGGTCGTGTCGATCTCGTAGACCGACTCGAGGCCGTGGGCCTCGACGGCCTCGGCCAGCACGACGTCCAGAGCCTCGCTCTCGGCGTTCTCACGGGCCTTGGCCTCGCTCTCGCCGCGATCGAGCAGCCGCTCTTCGAGCTGGGCGGGCTCGCAGCGAAGCACCGCCACGCGGTCGGCGTCGAAGTGGTGTGCGAGGTGGGACTCGACGACGACGTCCTCGCGGTCCGCAAGCCACTCCGAGAGCGCGTCGAGGTCCGCGATCTTGCTCTCGCGGTCGGCGTCGACCTCGGTGTAGAGCTCCTCGTCCTCGAGGATCTCGTTGAGGTGGACGACCTCGGGCTCGTCGCCGTCGTTCGCGTCCTCGAGCGTCGCCTCGAGTCGCTCCGTCGCCGTCGTCTTCCCGGTTCCCGGGGTGCCCGTGACGGCGACTCTCACGCGTCGGTCACCTCCTCTCGCTCGGTCGAACGACCCGCGAGGACGGCGTTTACCGCCTCGACGGCGCGTTCGGTCTCTGCTTCGGTACCGCAGGTGATCCGGATACAGCCCGGCAGGCCGAAACTCGAGCAGTCCCGAACGATGACGCCCCGCTGCTGGAGCTCCTCGGCGACGGTCGTCGCGTCGCCGACCGCCGCGAGCACGAAGTTCCCCTCGCTGGGCCAGACCCGGGCGTCGAGGTGTTCGCGCATGTACGCTCGGGAGCTCCGGGCCGTCGCGACGGTTCGCTCGACGTGCTCGTCGTCATCGATCGCGGCCAGCCCCGCCCGACAGGCGATCTCGCTGGCGGCGAAGGGGGTGTTCACGCGGGCGTAGGCGTCGGCCCACTCCGCGGGGACGATCGCATAGCCCAGGCGGACGCCCGCGAGACCGTAGGCCTTCGAGAACGTCCGCAGGACGGCGACATCGTCGCGTGCGTCGAACCCGTCCCGGCCCTCGAGCAGGGCCACGGCGCTGTCGACGTCGGCGAACTCGCCGTAGGCCTCGTCGACGACGACGAGGGTGTCCTCGTCGGTCTCGTCGGCGATCCGTTCGACGGCCGCGAGCTCGATCGTCGACCCCGAGGGGTTGTGCGGACTCGTGAGGTAGACGATCCGCTCGCCGTCGTAGGCCGACAGCACCGTCTCGGGGGTCTGGGCGAAGTCGGCCTCGCGATCGAGGACGTACTCCCGAACTCCGCCGTGGTGAAAGCGTGCGCTCATCCCGTAGTAGGCAAAGCCCGGCGAGGGGACCAGGACGTCCTCGCCGGGCTCGAGGATCGCCCGGGAGAGGTAGTCGATCGCACCGTCGCCGCCGTTGGCGAGCCAGACCTGCGCGGGGTCGACGGCCCAGCGGTCGGCGACCGCGTCGGTGAGGTCGGTGTGGGTGGATTTGGGGTAGGAACTCACGCTCCCGGCGGCCTCCCGGATCGCGTCGGCGGCCGCGGGGGAGGGGCCGTGAGGGTTCTCGTTCGAGGCGAGCTTGATGAACTCCGAGGGGTCGCGCCCGAGTTCGCGGGCGACCTCCTCGATGCCTCGACCCGCCTCGTAAGCGACGTGGTCGGACAGGTCGCGCGGTTGCATACGCGAACCCTGTTTCCGGCGGCTCTTAAGGGTGCTCACCTGCTCTCGTCGCCGCCACCCAGTCCAACTCAAACTGTTACTCCTTCAGATATTTTTGTGCACCCTCGTACAGAAGGCCGTATTTTAGAGCTTCTTCCCCCACTAAGTGGGCCTTATGGCGAAGGCAGGAAATTATTTGATAAGAGACAATTCTCGTGCGTATGGGCCAGGACGTAGATCACAGGTCGGAGTACGATCTCTCGGGTAGCCCCAGACGTGGGTTAGTGATGGCGACGCTGTCGTTTTTCGCCGGTCTCACGACAATCGCCTTCTACGGCGTTGCGGGGCCGACGTTTCAGGAGGCGCTCGGTATCTCGGGGGCGCTTCTGGGACTATTGCTCTCCTCGCCCCACATCAGCAAGGTGTTGCTCCGGGTGCCGTTTGGCGCCTGGGTCGACGACATCGGCGCGCGAAAGCCCATTCTCATCCTCATGGGAACGACGCTCGTCGGGTTCGTCGGCCTAGTCGGAACACTGTTCCTGTTCTATCCCGACAACTTCGGCTCCCATCTCTACGTCCCGCTGCTCGTATTCGGGATCCTGGCGGGCGCCGGTAGCGCGACGTTCTCGGTCGGGATCGCACAGACCTCCTACTGGTTCCCCGAGGACAAACAGGGGTTCGCGATGGGCGTCTTCGGCGGTGCCGGTAACATCGGTCCGGGGATCGTCAACTCCGTTATCCCCTTTCTCATCGGCGTCGCGGGACTGGCGCTGGCGTACTCGAGCTGGCTCGTCTTCATGCTCGCCGCGACCGCGCTGTACTTTGCCTACGGCGCGAACCCGTACTACTTCCAGCTCCTCGACAAAGGGCTCGACAGCGACCGAGCACAGAGCGTCGCCGAGGACCTGGGTCAGGAGGTCTTCCCGGGTGGCGGGACGTGGGACTCCCTGAAGGAGTCCTCGACGAACTACTGGACCTGGGTCCTCGTCTTCCTCTACACCGTCTCCTACGGGGGTGGTTTCACCGCGCTGACGACGTGGTACCCGACCTACTGGAACCTCTTTCACGGGATGAGCCTCGCGATGGCGGGGCTGTTCGCGGGCGTCTTCGTCGTCTACGGTTCGCTGGTCAGAATTCCCGGCGGCAGCCTGAGCGACCGGTTCGGCGGCGAGAACGTCGCCGCCGTCAGCTTCGCCGTAATGGTGGTCGGCGCCGCCATCGCCACCGTCTCCCAGGCCGTGATCCCTGCTTTCGTCGGGATGATGATACTGGGTACCGGGATGGGTGTCGCGAACGCGGCGGTGTTCGAACTTGTCCCGAAGTACGTCCCCGACGCCGTCGGTGGCGCCTCGGGCTGGATCGGCGGGATCGGCGGCGCCGGGACGCTCCTCGTCCTCCCGATCCTCGGCGTGTTCGTGGACGTCTACGGCGAGATCGGCTACGCTCGCGGGTTCGTCGTCATCGCGGGACTGAGCGCGATCTGTGTCGCCGTCTCGGTCCTGCTGAAGTTCTACGGTCCCGAACCTGCCGAGGAGATCGACGAGTCCGCGATGCACTGAGCCGACCCGCGTCGGTTTCCGACGAACGGCAAAAAACGAGCGATCAGGGGTCGGCGTCGATCCCTACGGACGCGAGATCGTCACTGAAACCGGCGAGCTCTCGATTACGTTCTTCGCGACGCTGCCGACCAGGAGCCCCGAGATCCCCGACCGCCCGTGGCTCCCCATGACGATGTGGTCGATGTCGCCCGAGTCGGCGGCCTCGACGATCACCGTCGACGGCTGTCCGGTCTTGAGGATCGTCTCGACGGAGACCTCGTCGCCGATCCGCTGTCGGGCGTCTTCGAACAGCTCCTCGGCCTCCTCCTCGCGTTCGTCCCGAAGACTCCCCGCCGCGGCGCCGGCCGCGCCGTGGGTGAGCTCGTCCATCTCCAGGACGTGCAACAGGACGATCTCCCCGGGATCGAACAGCTCGGTTGCGTCCTCGAGTGCGGCCCGTGCGGGATCCGAGTCGTTGATCGGGACCAGCAGCCGTTCGTTCATGGAGCGAAGCAAGCTATCGGCTCGGGAAAGGGTTGTGCCTGCCTCCCAAGGGACTGGTCGACCACGGATCACATCGAACGTTGTGTCCTCGGATGCTGCCAGTGATAGCGCTCGGCGGATCGCGAGTCGGACCGATAGAAATCGGAGTGATACCGGCAACTCCGTCCGGTGAATGACACTCGTTCACATATTCCTGAACGAAGAGTTATTCGGTCGGAGGCCCTGGTGCGACTATGAACGCGCTGGTGGCGACACTCCTGCAGTTCGAGGACCCGGGAATCGACCCGATGCTGTATCTCGGAGTACTCGTTCTGGTGGTCGTCGCGATAACGGTCTGGCAGATGGTCGAGATCGTCGACGCCTACAACCGGGGTGCGCTGACGATCTTCGGCGAGTACCGCAAGCTGCTCCAGCCGGGGTTGAACATCGTCCCGCCGTTCGTCTCGCGGGTCTACACCTTCGACATGCGGACTCAGACGATCGACGTGCCGACCCAGGAGGCGATCACCCGAGACAACTCCCCGGTGACCGCCGACGCCGTCGTCTACATCCGCGTGATGGACGCCAAACGGGCGTTCCTCGAGGTCGACGACTACAAGATGGCCGTCTCGAACCTCGCCCAGACGACCCTGCGCGCTGTGCTGGGCGACATGGAGCTCGACGACACGCTTAGTCGCCGGGAGATGATCAACGAGCGGATCCGCCAGGAACTGGACGAACCCACCGACGAGTGGGGAATTCGAGTGGAGAGCGTCGAGGTTCGAGAGGTCACGCCGTCGCCGGACGTCAAGGGCGCGATGGAACAGCAGACATCCGCCGAACGCAAACGCCGGGCGATGATCCTCGAGGCACAGGGTGAACGCCGCAGTGCCGTCGAGAAGGCAGAAGGTGACAAACAGTCCAACATCATCCGCGCCCAGGGGGAAAAGCAGAGCCAGATCCTCGAAGCGCAGGGTGACGCGATCTCGACCGTCCTCAGGGCCCGTTCCGCGGAGTCGATGGGCGAGCGCGCGGTCATCGACAAGGGGATGGACGCCTTAGAGGAGATCGGCCAGAGCGAGTCGACCACCTTCGTCATGCCCCAGGAGCTCACCTCGATGGTCGGCCGGTACGGCAAACACCTCTCGGGCAGTGACGTCCAGCAGCAAGACGGCCAGCTCGAGAGCCTCGAGTTCGACGAGGAGACCCGCGAGCTGATCGGTCTCGACGACATCAGCGAGATCCTCGGCGAGATCGACGAGGAGCTCGAGATGGACGTCGAGTCGATGGAACAGGAAGCCAAGGCGATTCAGGAGGGTGAGGACATGGGACAACAGCCCGACAGCATCGACGTCCCCCGAGACGAGTCCAAGACGCCGGACGGGAACGAGGAGCCGGCCGACGGGAACTAAGCCGACGACCGCGTCCGGGCTTCACATCGTTTTTCTGCTCCGCTCGCGGACGGCTACGACATGCACGACGAACCGACCGTCGACCGCGAGCAGCGGTCGATCTCGCGGTGGACGCGCTCGCAGGCGGCCGCGATCCGGCGAAGCGAGGAGACGCTCGCGCCGGTCGTCTACCCGCCCGCTTCGGAGCTCGACTCCGACCTGCACGTCTGGGACACCTGGCTCCTTCGCAACCGGGACGGCTCGATCGCCGAGATCGACGGCTACCGGGTGATCCTCTCGCTAACGGCGCCCGCCGAGTTGCTGCCGGGGACGCGCCACGACGTGGCGACGATCCGGTACTTCTACTCCCGGGACGGCCGCGAGTGGACCTGCGGCGGCCCCGTCTTCGAGGACGCCCGGGAGCGAGACGGGAGCGACCGAACGGGAGCCCACGGCCCCTTCGGCTCGCGCCAGTGGGCGGGGTCGGCGCTGTACGACGAGCGCGGGGATGGCGACGGGGAGCTGTACGTCTACTACACCGCCTCGGGAACCCGCGGCGAGGACGAGCTCACCTACACCCAGCGGATCGCGGTCGGCTCGGGTGGAACCGTCGAGACCGACGGCGACGGCCTCGACGTTTCGGGGCCGTTCGACCACGAGATCCTGCTCGAGCCCGACGGGACCGAGTACGAACGCGAGGAACAGTCTCGGGGGATGATCTACACCTTCCGAGATCCGTGGTTCTTCGAGGATCCCCGGACCGGGGAGACCTACCTGCTGTTCGAGGCCAACACGCCGGTTCCCGACCCCGAACGGGCGAGCGACCGGTACGGCACCGATCCGGAACACCTCGATTTCAACGGGAGCGTCGGGATCGCCGTCTCGCCGTCGGGCGATCCGACCGACTGGGAGCTTCGGCCGCCGATCCTCGAGGGCGTCGGCACGAACCAGGAGCTCGAGCGTCCACACCTCGTGGTCCGGAACGATCGGTACTACCTTTTCCTCTCGAGTCACGAGCACACGTTCGCCGAGGGAATCGACGGCTACGACGCGCTGTATGGCTTCGTCGCGGACTCGCTGCGGGGTGAGTACGTCCCGCTGAACGAGTCCGGGCTGGTCCTGACCAACCCCGAGAGCGCGCCGTTCCAGACCTACTCCTGGCTGGCCTACCCTCACCGCGAGGAGGTGCTGGTCAGCAGCTTCTTCAACTACTACGACCTGCGCGGACTCTCGCTGGACGACGTGGCCGACCTCCCCGCCGACGAACAGCAGCGCCGGTTCGGAGGAACCCTCGCCCCGACCGTCCGGCTGGACGTCGGCGGCACGGAGACGCGCGTGCTGGGCGCGCTGGAGCACGGCTACCTGCCGCTGCCGGACGAGGACCTCCCGGCCCTGCTGTCGTCGTACCGAGCGGAGAGCGACGCGGACGGGTCTCGGTACCTGTAGTTGGTGCCGCGGCTTCCTCGTTCAGAGATGTGGTTGCCGGCGAGTCGGAGTAACGGGGGAATCACGAGCCGAGTGACGTGCGTGGTTTGTGGAATTCTGCCTACCGCTTGGACCCACGACTGAAGTCGTGGGCGTTCGCTATATTTGTGTCATCTACCGATGGCCAGGCCGACCCCATCGTCCAGCACTCGAGGTCCTCGAAGGCGGCCAGCCCGTCGGTGGCGTACAGCGAGACGCCGTCGGTGTCCTCGCGTGTCGGGAAGATCCGGGTCGACAGACAGTGGCGCTCGTTCGCGAAGACCTCGAGGACGGAGCCGTCGACGAACAGGCGAAGGGAGAGCGGCCCGTCGACCGGGGTGACGGGCATCGAGACCGGGTCGGTCGAGGCGCGGGGGTCGGTCGTCGACGCCGCGCGGTCGACGACGAGGTCGCTCTCGCGGGTGTACCGCAACAGCGTCTCTTCCTTGCCGTCGGGCGAGCGCCGAACCGCCAGGCCACACTCCGCGGCGTCCTCGAGGCGAATCTCGGCCCGGAGCTCGAACGAGTGTCCGGTAAACGGCAGCTCCCGGTGTTCGTCCTCGAGGGTCGGTGAGCCCGCGTAGGCCCGGTCCCCGCGAAGCGCCGTCAGCTCGGCGGCGGGGCGCTGTCGGAGCCGCCCCGCTTCGTCGAGGTCGATCCGCCGCGGGACCGAGAGCGAGCCCGACCAGCCCGCGTCCCACTGTGCTTCGGGGCTCCGGTCGGGTTTGATCCACCCCCAGGTGAGCCACCGGTCGTTGTCGTCGTCCCGCAGCGACTGGGGCGCGTAGAAGGCGCCGTGATCGAGCAGTCCCGTCCGATCGACCTCGAGGGAGCCATCCGCGTACTCGCCCAGGTAGTACCGGACCGCCTCGTAGTTCGAGACGTGTAACAGCCGTTTCTCGTCGAGATCCAGCAGTTCCGGACACTCCCAGATCATGCCGTCCTCCTCGGGCTCGCCCGAGAGGATCGGCCCCTCGTAGCTCCAGTCGGTGAAGTCGTCGTCCTCGCTTGTATACAGCAGTGCGGTCCCGCCGCCGTCCTCGATCCCGGAGCCGATGAGCTGGTGCCAGACGCCGTCCTCTTGCCAGACGTTGTGGTCGCGGAACTCGGCGCGCCAGTGCTCGCTCGAGCGAAGCGGCGGCTCGACGGGAACCGACCTGATGACCGGGTTTTCGGGCGACTTCTCCCAGCCCGTCAGCTCGTCGTCGGCCGCGGTCGCCAGGCAGGGGAGCTGCACGTCGTCGCGACCACCCGTGTAGAGAATCTGCGGCGTCCCGTCGACGTCGACCGCACAGCCTGACCAGCAGCCGTCGCGGTCGGGACCGTTCGGCGAGGGCGTCAGCGCGATCGGGCGGTCCTCCCAGCTCACCAGATCGTCGCTGACGGCGTGGCCCCAGTGGATCGTCCCGTGGTGTGGCCCCGCGGGGTTGTACTGGTAGAAGACGTGGTAGGTTCCGTTCCACTCGATCAACCCGTTCGGGTCGTTGAGCCAGTTGCCGGGCGGCGAGACGTGGTACCGCGGACGGTGGTGATCGTCGGCCAGCCGCTCGCGGGCCGCCGACAGCTCGGCGACGCTCCCGGGCTCGTTCTCGACGAGCCGCTCGTCGTCCGCGGCCAGGACCCCGAGCAGGTTCTCGAGGATGCGGCCACGATTGCGGGCGGCGTCCTCCGGGGCGGGGCCGTCGAAGCGGATCCCCGTTCCGAGCCCGGCAACGTCGCCGTCGCCGACCCGCCAGCCGACCAGGGCGGGTTCGGCGGGGGCCTCGCGGTCCGCGCGGAGCGTGCTCGCGAGGACGGCGCCCCGCTCGGGCAGGACGCGCTCGTAGCGCGCGCAGGGCTGATCGCCTTCCGGCGCTCGCGTCGGAACCCGGAGCTCCTCGAAGCCGTCGAAGGCGGGGTGGTCGGCCCGCAGTGACTTCCAGAGCAGCCCGGTCGTCGTCGTTGCGTCCTCGACGACCGACACGTCGGGACCGACCGGGTCGATCCCGAGCCCGGGGACGGCCTCGAGCGCGCGCAGCGAGAGCAAGAGCCCACGGCCGTCCGCGAGGGACGCTTCGAGGGGACCGCGGACGTCCTCGAGGGGATCGCCGTCCTCGAGGGGCGCAACGCGGTGCCACCAGAGGACGTCGTACTCCGAGAGGCGGGCGTCGGCGGCGACGTCGGCGAGCGGGATCGGTTCGGCGTCGATCCCGGCCGCCGCCGCCCACTCGAGGGCAGCGTGTTGCTCCGGCGAGGGGTCTCCGTCGACCAGAAATCCGACGGGCGCGGCTAGTTCGCTCATCCGTTCCCAACGCGTCGTCGGACGGTAATAGGACTGCCGACGTGCAACGGGGCGGGTCGGCGCCGAACGCGTCGATCGACGTCGGCGTCGTCAGCGTCATCGACCCGGCCACCGGGGTGGGGTTCGCTTGGACGGGCAAGGGGGGAGTATTTCCTCGCGGCTCGCCTCTATCGAGGACGATGTCCACTAACGGCGGTTTCGCCGATTCGTCGGCGAACAAGCTCAGTATCGTCTCGACGGTGATCGACGCGGGACTGGCGTTCGCCCGCGGCCGACCCAAGAGCGGCCTGCTGTTGCTCGCGGCCGCAGCGCTGTCGACGCGGATCCCCGGGATCGGGACCGCGACCTCGATCCTGCTGCGCGTGATCCACCGGCTCCGGTAGGAGCGCGGCCGCACCCGCGGCGAAGACGTTTCTACCGCGACGTGGACGGTTTGGTATGCGACGACGAACCATACTACACGGCGTCGCGAGCGGAATCGCTGCGGGTAGCGGGGTCATCGGCCGCGAGGACGACGATCGAGAGCCGTCGCTCGAGCGTCGCGGCGGGCGCTGTGCCGGCGACGAGCGCAACGGGGCGACGGTTCGGTGTCCCGATGACGGAGTCGTGATCGAGGGGCTGATCCGAACGCCGACTCCCTGCCACGAGATCGCGCTCGAGTCGGTTTCTCGTCCCGACGACCGCGACGTCCTCGAGGTCGCGATCCGGGTCGGCTCCCTGGACGGGGTCTGCGTCCAGTGTCTCGGCGTCGTCGAGTACCGACTGGAGCTCCCCGTCGATCGGCGCGAGAACGAACGGGTCGAGATCGTCCACGTCCGTGCCGAGGAGACGGTTCGGGCGCCCGCGAGCGAACGGGAGACCGACTGAGCTCAGTGTTCGACGAACTCGATCAGGATCCCGCCCGTATCCTTGGGGTGGAGAAAAGCGACCGAGTGGCCCCACGCGCCGGGCCGTGGCTCCTCGTCGACGAGCGCGACGTCGTGTTCGCGGGCGGTCTCGAGGGCGGCGTCGATGTCGTCGGTCGCGAGCGCGAGGTGGTGGACTCCGGGGCCGTCGTCCTCGAGGTAGCGGGCGATCGTCCCGTCCTCGAGGGGCTCGAGCAGCTCGAGGTAGCCGTTCCCGCAGTCGAGGAAGACGACGGACATTCCGTCGAACTCCTCCTCGTGGGCGATCTCGAGGTCGAACAGCACCTCGTACAGCGCCGCCAGCTCGGCGGCGTCGTCGGTCGCGATCCCTGCGTGATCGATATGCATCGGGCGAGCGGTTCGGGCCGCCGGACGGAGAGTGTTACCCTTCCGGCGATCCCCTGACTGGCAGCGTAAACGAGAACGTCGACCCCTCGCCGGGTTCGGAGTCGACCCAGATCTCGCCGCCGTGGCGCTCGACGATCCGCTCACAGAGCGCGAGCCCGATCCCCGTTCCCCCGTGGTCGGCGCGGCTGTGGAGCCGCTGGAACATCTCGAAGATCTGCTCGCGGTCCTCCGGCTCGATCCCGATCCCCTCGTCGCGAACCGAGACGACCCACTCCGGTCCGCGCCGCTCGGCCGAGACGCGGATTCGCGGGGTGTCGTCGCTGTACTCGATCGCGTTCTCAAGCAGGTTCTGGAACACCTGCCGCAGCTGGTGTTCGTCGCCCTCGACGGTCGGGAGCGACTCCGCCTCGACGTCGGCGCCGCTCTCCTCGATTCGCATCTCGAGATTCGAGCGGGCGCCTTCGAGGACGGCGTCGAGATCGACGGGTCCGAGCGGCCCCCCGCGGGTCTTGACCCGGGCGTAGGCGAGCAGGCCGTCGATCATGTTGCGCATTCGTTCGGCGCCCTCGAGAGCGAACTCGAGGAACTCCCGGCCGTCGGCGTCGAACTCGTCCCCGTAGCGTTGATCGATGAGCTGGAGGTAGCTCGAGACCATCCGCAACGGCTCCTGCAGGTCGTGGGAGGCCGCGTACGCGAACTGCTCCAGTCGCCTGGTTTCGGCCCGGAGTTCGTCGATGTACTCCCGGCGCTCGAAGTGAAACGTCATCAGGGTCGCGAGCGTATCGATCAGTTCCCGTTCCTCGTCGATGAACGGGTCGGACTCGCTTTCCGGCGGCGGCTCCACGAAGCCGACGTCGATCCGGATCGACGTCCCGCTGTCCGTACTGGCGTGGGCGGTGATCTGGCGTTCGAAGGTGCCGTAGGCGTCGGTGGCTGCCTCGTGCTCGCCGACGGAGACGTGGGCTGCGGTTCGGTCCGGATACCGGAACGACCGGGGGAGCTTCGAGACGAACTCCTCGAGCAGCTCCTCGACCGGTCTGTCGCCGGTCTCGAGCAGGCTCGTCGCGAGCTTGACGGCCGCCAGCTCCTTCTCTCGTTCCTCGAGTTCCCGTTTGCGCCGCTCGGCCAGCTCTTTCAGATCGGTGATATCCGTCGCGGTGACGACGACCTGCTCGGGAACCTCCTCGTCGGTACCGATCGGCGTGGCGTTTATCGACAGCCACGTCCGCGTTCTTCCGGGCCGATCCAGACGGATCTCTCGGTCGTAGACGGGCTCGCCGGTCTCGAAGACCCGGCCCGCCGGTCGATCCTCGATCGGTAGCAGTCGCCCCTCGGCGTCGTACATCTCCCGCTGGCCCGCGGCGTACTCCGAGGACTCGTCCGGCGGGACGCCGAGCAGGGTCGCCATCCGCTCGTTGGCCCGGCTGGTCGACCCGTCGGGGTTGACGACTGCGATCCCGACCGGGCTCGTCTCGAGAATCCGTTCGGTCAGGTCTCGCTCGCGTTGGAGCTGCTGTTCGCGCTCCCGGCGTTCGGTCATGTCGCGGGTGACTTTCGCGTACCCCTGGAGCTCGCCGTCCTCCCTGATCGGCGTGATCGTCACGTTCGCCCAGAACCGCGACCCGTCGGCGCGGACGCGCCACCCCTCGTTCTCGACGCTGCCCTCGGTTCTGGCCCGCTCGAGGTTTCGCTCCGGGACGCCGTCGGCCCGGTCGTCGTCGGTGTAGAACGTCGAGAAGTGCTCGCCGACGATCTCCGACACGTCGTACCCCTTGATCCGTTTCGCGCCCCGGTTCCAGCTCTGGACCCGTCCTTCGGGATCGAGGACGAAGATGGCGTACTCGTCGACGGCGTCGACCAGTGACTCGAAGCGCAGCTCGCTCTCGCGCCGGGCACGCTCGGATCGCTTCCGGTCGGTGACGTCGTAGTACAGCTCGACGCGACCGCCGGCGTACCGTCCGGACTCGATCGGCTTGCTCCGGTGCTCGAGCCAGCGCTCCTTCCCGTCGGGGCCGTCCGTGATGCGACACTCGAACTGCTCGACGGACGTATTGTCGTCGTAGGTCGCAAGCACGGTCTCCGCGAACCCCTCGGGATCGGCGAGACGATTGCGAATCGTCTCCTCGATGACGGTTCGTTTGTTCCGGCCGATGAGCTCGTCGCGATCCACGCCGAAGTAGGTTTCGACGGTCTCGTCGGCCCAGACGACGTCGAACGTCTCGTCGAGGACGAACACGCCGACGTCGGCCTCGTCGATGACCGAAGAGATGGACTCGTCGGCTTCCCAGACTGTGTCCGAACGACCCCGTTCGGGAGCTCCGTCGACCTCCCGGGCGACGGCGACGACACCCTCGAACTCGCCGTCGGCCTCGAGGACGTTGAACCGAACCTCACAGAGGAGTCGACCGCCGTCGGCGGTCTCGATCGCGAGCTCGAGTGTCGTCTCGGGAGCGTCGCCCGTTTCGAGTCGCCCGCGAAGCGCCCGATCGAAGCGGGCGAGGTCGTCCTCGTCGACGAGCGCCACGAGCTGTTCGCCGAGCAGTTCCTCCCGGGCGTACCCGGTCTGCTCGAGGACGGCGTCGTTGACGGCGGCGATCCGACCGTTGGTGTCGAGCCGGTAGATGCCGTCGTCGATCGCGTTCGTTAGCGTCCGGTACTGCTCGAGCGATCGTCTCTCGGCCGCGTCGTCTCGAACCCCGTCGTCGGGTGCCCCCACACCGTCGCTCATAGCCGTTCAGTGACGGGTAAGCCGGATAAGTGCTTGCCCGTCGGTCAGTCCAGTCCGAGCTTCGACGCGATCCGGGCGGTGAGACGCGGATCGGTCAGCTCGAACACCCGTCGCCGCTCCGCGGTCGAGAGTTCGAAGTCGAAAATCTCGGCGTTCGCCGCGACGTGCTCGGGGCTCGCGGCCTTCGGAATCGCCGCCACGGCCGGCTGCTGGAGCAGCCACCGGAGCGCGACCTGGGACGCCGACTTGCCGTAGCGCTCGCCGATCTCCGCGAGACGGTCGTCGCCGACGACGGCCCCCTCGGCGAGCGGGCTGTAGGCCGTCAGACAGACGTCGTTGTCGGCGCAGTAGGACAGGAGCTCGTCCTGGCGGTGGTAGGGGTGGTACTTCACCTGGTTGGCGACGATCGGCGTCGCCGACAGCTCCCGGGCGCGCTCGAGTTGCTCGACCGAGAAGTTGCTGACGCCGATGTGCTCGACGGCGCCCTCGCTCTGGAGCTCGTTCATCGCGTCCAGCGTCTCCTCGAGGGGGACGCGGTCGCGGGGCGCGTGGATCAGGAGGAGATCGACCGTTCCGAGCCCCAGCCGATCGAGGCTCCGGCGGGTCGACGCGAGGACGTCCTCGCGGGCGAGGTTGTCGGTGTCGAGTTTGGTCACGACGAAGACGTCCTCGCGGGGGACGTCGCTCGCCGCGAGCGCGTCGCCGACGGCGTCCTCGTTGTCGTACAGCTGGGCGGTGTCGAGGTGGCGGTAGCCGGCCTCCAGCGCGGACGTCACCGCCTCGCGACAGTCGTCGCCGGTCATTCGCGCGGTACCGAACCCGAGCGCCGGGATCGCCGCGTTCCCGGCGTCGATCGTGTGGCTGTCGGTCACGTCGGTTCGTTCGACGTCGACGGGCTTCAGTCCTCCCTGCTCGTCCGCAGGGTCGGCTCCGGGGCGTCGTCTCGTCGGCGCGCCGACCGACGGTGTCGGGGTTTCGGTCCTGGGTCAATCTACCCGTCTTCGAGATCAGCCGTCGTCCTTTAGGAATATATAGTGGGTTAGCTTCAACCTTAGAAAGAGTTTTATGGACGGTCGTAAAGTAACTGGCTATGGTTGGAACCGAGGTACCGTGCGTTCCCAAAGTCTGTGCGTACATCACCCGAAACGATCGCGAGCTGCTCACGTTCGAAGCGGACGGCCACGACGGTCTCCAGGTCCCGAAGGGGACGATCGAACCCGGAGAATCGCCGCTCGAAGCGCTCCGACGGGAGGTCGCGGAGGAGAGCGGGCTCACCGAGCTGCAGTCGGTCAGACGCCTGGCGGACGACGTCTGGGTGCGTCGGCTCTCGCCCGCGAAGCTCTACCGCCGTCACTTCTTTCAGGTCTCCGTCGAGGAGGACCGCGACGCCTGGACCCACGTCGTCACCGGCGAAGGCGAAGAGCGCGGGATGGAGTTCGAGTACGCCTGGCGGGAGCTCCCGACGGCCCGCGAGTTTGCCCTGTCGCTCAACGACTACGTCGATCGGCTCGAACCGGTCGCGCCCCGGCCGTAGTTCGCTCGTTCCCCAAGCGGCCGAGGGCTACACGGCGCTGCCGGGCTGGTACTCGCCGAACTCCTCGCGGAAGACGGTACAGATCTCGCCGACCGTCGCGTAGGCCTTCACCGCGTCGACGATGTACGGCATGACGTTCTGGTCGCCGCGTGCGGCGTCCCGCAGCGCCTCGAGGGCGGCGTCGACGTCCTCGTCGTCGCGCTCCTCGCGGACCGACTCGAGGTGGTCGACCTGGCGCCGTTCGTCCTCCTCGGTGACCTCCTCGACGTCCATCTCCGGGTCCTCGTCGACTTCGAACTCGTTGACGCCGACGATAACGCGCTCTTTCTCCTCGATCTCCTTCTGGCGGTCGAAGGCGGTGTCCTGGATCTGGCGCTGGACCCACTGCTGATCGACGGCCTCGAGCATCCCGCCGCGCTCGTCGACCTCCTCGAGGATTTCGTAGGCGTCGTCCTCGACCTCGTCGGTCAGGGATTCGACGTAGTAGCTGCCCGCCAGCGGGTCGATCGTGTCGGCGGCGCCGGACTCGTGGGCGAGGATCTGCTGGGTCCGCAGGGCCGTCCGGACCGACTCCTCGGTCGGCAGGGCAAGCGCCTCGTCTTTCCCGTTGGTGTGGAGACTCTGGGTGCCGCCCAGGACGGCTGCGAGCGCCTGGTAGGCGACCCGGACGACGTTGTTCTCGATCTGCTGGGCGGTCAGCATCGAGCCCGCGGTCTGGGTGTGGAACTTCAGCTGCTTCGATTTGGGATCGTCGGCGTCGAACCGCTCCTCCATGATGTCGTGCCACATCCGTCGTGCGGCCCGGAACTTCGCGACCTCCTCGAAGATGTTGTTGTGCCCGTTGAAAAAGAAGGAGAGCCGCGGGGCGAACTCGTCGACGTCGAGCCCGGCGTCGAGGGCGGCCTCGACGTACTGGATGCCGTTGCCGAGGGTGAAGGCGAGCTCCTGGGCCGCGGTGGAGCCGGCCTCGCGGATATGGTAGCCCGAGATCGAGATCGTGTTGAACTTCGGCGTCTCCTCGGCACAGAACTCGAAGATGTCCGTGATGATCCGCATCGAGGGCTCGGGCGGGTAGATGTAGGTGTTGCGCGCGATGTACTCCTTCAGGAGATCGTTCTGGATCGTCCCCCGAAGCTCCGCGCGGTCGACGCCCTGCTGGTCGCCCACCGCGATATACATCGCCAACAGGACGGACGCGGGCGCGTTGATCGTCATCGAGGTCGAGACCTCGTCTAACGGAATGCCGTCGAAGACGGTCTCCATGTCCGCAAGCGAGTCGATCGCGACGCCGGCCTTCCCGACCTCGCCGGCGGCCATCGCGTCGTCCGAATCGTACCCCATCTGGGTCGGCAGGTCGAAGGCCATCGAGAGCCCGGTCTGGCCCTGGTCGAGCAGGTAGTGGTAGCGCTCGTTGGTGTCCTCCGGCGTCGAGAACCCGGCGTACTGGCGCATCGTCCACAGCCGACCGCGGTAGCCAGTCGAGTACACCCCGCGTGTGTACGGCGGCTCACCGGGGTTGCCCAGATCTTCCTGGTAGTCGAGGTCGCCGACGTCCTCGGGCGTGTAGAGCCGATCGACCTCCTGGCCGCCCGTATCGGTCGTAAACTGGTCCTTGCGCTCGCCGAATCGGTCGAGCACCGGCTCGACCTCCTCTTCGTGCCACTCCTCGCGGCTCTCGCGGATCTCCTCGAGTTCCTCGGGATCGAACATTATCGTTACCGACGATCGGCGTCGGCTTCAACCTTTTCGAGTCACGTCCGAGACGACACGAGAGACGGAACCGATTCGATACGGTTCCTGGCTCAGGACATGTCGACGTCCTCGAGATCCGGATCACCGTAGCCGGTCAGCGCCGGACGGTAGGAGGCGTCGATCGTCCCGTTCGTGAGCGTGACGTCGGAACGCCGGATGCGGACGCTGCCGCCCGCGGCGGTCGTGATGTCCTCGACGTCGAAGTCCTCGATCGTCAGTCCGCGGTTGTTCGTACTGCTCGTCTCCGTACAGCGGATCGCCGGCGCCTGCACGTTGGGACCACAGAACAGGTCGAGATCCTTGATGTGGCCGCCGTCGGCGTCGCTGTTGACTCTGACGATGTCGTTCTGTGCGTCGGAGCCGTCGATCTCGATCCGCTCGGCGATCGCCTCGCCGCCGTTTAGCCAGAGGCCGGCCCCGGGGTAGGTCTGATCGGAACCGCCGTCGAGCAGGATCTTACAGTCGCGGGCCTCGTCGGCGGCACCGATCCGGATGTTCCCGTTGCCGCAGTTGACCGCCATACTGTGATCAACGAAGTTCTCGCCCTCGCTGTTTCGCACGTAGAGACCGTTGTCGACGTAATCCTCGACGTAACACCGATCCCAGATGTTGATCCCTTCGTGTGGCGGGTCGGCACTGCAGCCGATCGAGTGGCCGACCGACGGCTGACTCGAGTCGGCGATCTCGCCGTCGGGGAGCCCGAAGTTGCGGATCAACGACAGTGCGTTGGGATCTCGGGTGTTGATCATACAGGTGTAGCGGTCACCGCCGTGAGGGCCGTGCCGCCAGCGCTCGCCGACGAGTTCGACGTTGTCGATCAGACAGCGGCCGACGTGGGCGCTGATCAGCCCGGCGTCGCGTTCGGCCTGGTCGTCGATATCGACGTCGAGGTTCCGAAGCGCGACGTGTTTCGGCGGGTTGTTGGTCGCCCACTGTCCGAGCAGGAACGCGATGTCGACACCGTGATCGCGGATCTCGAGGGTCGCCCGCGGCTTGCCTCTGATCTCGAGGTACTCGATCGGATCGAAGACGACGAACTCGGTGTTCCACGTGTAGCTTCCCATCGGGAGGACGAACTCGTGGTTGACCTCGCTCTGCGAGCCGATATACGAGAGGATCTCCGCCGCCAGGTCGCCGTTCTCGTCGATCGAGGACTCGGCGACGACGTCGACGGTCGTCACGTCGTCGGGCGGAGTCATCACCTCCGCCACGAGCCCGTGGGTCGACTCGGTGGGCGTCGGAGCGGATACTGGCTCGGGCTCGCTTTCGACCGGCTCGGTCGGCTCGATCCGGTCGACACAGTACCGGTAACTGTCGGACTCGAGGTCGCCGCCGTAGATCCCGTGGGTCGCCTCGAGGACGTCGCTCGCGATCGGGTACTCGATCTCGGTGCGACCCCGAACGAAGCTCTCGCCGTCGGCGTCACAGAGCACGCGGTAGTGCGTGTCGGCCTCGAGGCTTCCGTTGAGGACGAACGTCTCGCCGGCGTCGAGACCGGCGATCGATCGGTCGTCGAGGACGTCGCCGTCGTCGTCGGTCAGATACGCTCTCGTGACGCCTTCCGTTTCCCCGGAGAGGCGACACTCGAGGGCGTCTGCCGACTCGGTCGCGAGCAGGCGAACGCCGGAACGATCGTCGAGCGAGCTCCAGGACTGGCCCTCCTCGTCGTCCCCGAGCTCCAGTGCGGGCTGCTCGGGTTCGTCGGCGTCGTCCGCGTCGTCGGACATCTCGCCGCTCTCGGCGGTGATCCGATCGACGCAGTAGCGGTAGCTGTCGGACTCGTAGCCGACGCTGTAGATCCCGTGGGTCGCCTCGAGAAGGTCGCTTGCGACCGGGTATTCGATCCCGGTCCGCCCGCGGACGTAGCTCTCGCCCTCGGCGTCACAGACGACGCGGTAGGTCTCGCCGGCCGCCAGGTCGGCCTCGAGGACGAACTCGTCGCCGGCCGCCAGGTCGGCGATTGAACGCTCCGCAAGGACGTCGCCGTCGTCGTCGGCGAGCCGAGCCCTCGTGAGCCCCTCGCTCTCCGCGGAGAGGCGACACTCGAGGGTGTGGACAGGCGCCTCGGTCCGGAACCGAACGCCGGAGGGGTCGTCGAGCGAGCTCCAGGACTGGCCCTCCTCGTCGTCGCCGAGTTCGAGGGTCGCGACCTCGTGGTCGGGCGTCTCGTCGGCGTCGTCCTCGCCGTCGTCGACGGAGACCTCGTACTCCCGCTCGGCGGCGACCCGGTCGAGACAGTACCGGTAGCTCTCGGAGCGGTAGCTGCCGCCGTAGATCCCGTCGGTGACCGCGAGCAGGTCGTCTTCGATCGGGTAGTCGGCCTCGGATCGGCCACGGACGTAGCTGTCGCCGTCGGCGTCGACGAGGACGCGGTACGTTTCGCCGGCCTCGAGGGCGGTCTCGAAGGCGAACGCGTCGCCTGCCTCGAGATCGGCGATCGAACGCTCTTCGAGGACGTCCTCGTCGTCGTCGGTTAACACCGCCGTCGTGACACCCTCGGTCTCGCCCGAGAGCTGACACTCGAGGACGTCGACGTCTTCCTCGGCCCGGAGTCGAACCCCGGACGGGCGGTCGAGCGAACTCCAGGACTGAGCCTCCTGGTCGCCGCCGAGATCTAGCTCGCTTTCCTCGCGTTCGATCTCGGTGCCCGACTCCGAGTCGGAGCCGGCTCGCTCGGCGGTGATCCGATCGACGCAGTAGCGGTAACTGTCGGACTCGAGGTAGCCACCGTAGATGCCCTCGGTGACCGCGAGCAGGTCGTCCTCGAACGGGTAGTCGACGGACGCTCGCCCGCGAACGTAGCTGTCGCCGTCGGCGTCACAGAGGATCCAGTAGTGGTCGTCGGCCGCGAGGTCGGCTTCCAGGGTGAACTCGTCGCCGGCCTCGAGGTCGTCGAGCGAGACCTCCGCGAGGACGCCGCCGTCGTCGTCGGTGAGCTGGGCTCTCGCGAGGCCGTCGCTCTCACCGGAGATCCGACACGTCAGCCGCTCGAGATCGTCGTGTGCGCGAAATCGGACTCCGGAGAGGTCGTCGAGCGAGCTCCAGGACTGGCCTTCCTCGTCGCTGTCGAGCTCGACCGTGCTCGTCGTCGGTTCGGACTCCTCCGGCTCTTGCTCCTCGTTTTCGGGCTCGCCGGGTTCGCTCTCGGCGACCGAGACCGTGATCCGATCGACACAGTAGCGGTAGCTCTCGGACTCGTAGTCGCCGCTGTAGATCCCGTGGGTCGCTTCGAGAACGTCGCTCGCGACCGGGTAGCCGATCCCGGTTCGACCGCGAACGTAGCTGTCACCGTCGGCGTCACAGAGGATTCGGTAATGATCGTCGGCCGCGAGGTCGGTCTCGAAGCTGAACGTCTCGCCGGCCTCGAGGCCGTCGATCGATCGTTCCTCGAGGACGTCGCCGGCGTCGTCGGTCAACGCCGCCGTCGTGACCCCCTCGGTCTCGGCCGAGAGCCGACAGGTCACGTCGCGGACGTCCTCGTCGGTTCGGAACCGAACGCCGGAGGGCTCGTCGAGCGAACTCCAGGACTGGCCCTCCTCGTCGCTGCCGAGGTCGAGCGTATCGGTCCCGTCGTCCTCGTCGTCGCTCGCGTCGCTCTCGCTCGTGTGGACGACCGCGCCGGCGCCGTCGGGCCAGATCTGGTCGATACAGTAGCGGTAGCTGTCGGAACGCTCGTCGCCGCCGTAGATCCCGTCGGTTACCTCGAGCGTCTCGGACTCGAGGGGGTAGTCGACGGACGCTCGCCCGCGGACGTAGCTCCGTCCGCGCGCGTCGAAGACGACGCGGTAGTGTTCGTCGGCCGCGAGTTCGGTCTCGAAGGCGACCGTGTCGCCGGCCTCGAGGGTCGCGATCGTCTGTCGCTCGAGGACGGCCCCCGAGTCCGTGGTCAGATACCCCGTAATCAGCCCCTCCGAGAGCTCCGAGAGGCGACAGACGAGCCCGTCGACGGGCTCGGCGGTCCGGATCCGAACGCCGGACCGGTCGGTCAGACTCGCCCAGGATTGGCCCTCCTCGTCGCTGTCGAGATCGATCGCGTCCTCGCGTTCGGTCTCTCGAACCGGGCCGATCCGATCGATACAGTAGCGGTAGCTGGTCGACTCCGCGCCGGCTCTGGTGTACAGCCCGTTCGTGACACGGAACCGATCGTTCTCGAAGGGGTAGTCGACCGCCGACCGACCCCGAACGTAGCTCCGTCCGTGAGCGTCACACTGGATCCGGTACGTTTCGCCGGCCTCGAGGCGGCTCTCGAAGGCAAACGTCTCGCCGGGATCGAGCCCGGCGATCGTCTGGCGTTCCAGCACCGTCCCGCCGTCGGTCAGCAGGTAGGCCGTGATCAGTCCCTCGCTGTTCGACGAGATCCGACACTCGACCCCATCGAGCGTCTCGCGCGCGACGAATTCGATTCCGGACGGGTTCGTCTGGCCGTGTTGTGCTTCGTCGTCACCGTCGAGATCGAGTGCGTCCTCGTGGGAGCCCTCGGTCCCGTCCCCATTGGTTCGATCGTGTACTTGTGTTGTCATCGTTTCGCTGTTTCGCTTCCGTCAACCGCTCGCAGTGGTTCGTATCGCTGTCCTTCCCGTGAATTGCGTTCCCGCATGTTGATTTCAGGTATTATCGGTCGTTTTAGATACAATATTACTGCAGGAACATAAACATTCAGGATGTCGTAACAGTCGCTACATAACTAATATAATTACTAACAGCCACTGCTCGCCGAGAGCTGCTCTCCGGCAGCTACCGATCGACCGTATTAGGGCGTCGAGCTGTCGGTAACCCTTCCCGGGCCATATCGACGCCGACGACACCCGACGCCGTCCGGTGTCGCTACCGGTCGAGGGTCCGAACGGAAACCACTGGAACCGGAGCGGTCCCGATCACTCGCTGGGAGACGCTCCCGGCGACGACGCGGTCGAGTCCCGTTCGGCTCTCGGTGCCGACGACCACCAGATCGACGCTGCGGTCCGTCGCGTAGTCGACGATCTCCCGGTGTGGGGTTCCCCGTTCGATCGCCCGCTGAGTCTCGAGGCCACGCCCGCTCGCGCGCTCGGCGACCGCCGTCGTCGAGCGCTCGGCGACGTCCTCGAGGGCCTCGAGGACGACGCTCGTATGCGAGTGGACGTCGTCGACGACCGACACCGCGTGGACCCGAGCGCCGTAGGCCGCGGCGAACTCGAGACCGCTGTCGACGGCCGCCTCCACCCCCGGTCGGCCGTCGGTCGCGATCAGGACGTCCTCGATTTCGCTCGCGGACGCCGCGTCTGCGGCGGTCGGGTTGACGGTCAGCACGGGGCAGTGTGCCTCGCGGACGACCGCGATCGCGACGCTGCCAAGCAGCCAGCGTCGCAGTCCGGTTCTGCCGTGGGTAGCCATAACGATCAGTCCGACGTCGTGCTCGTCGGCGTCCGCGAGCAGTTCGCGGCTCGGCTGGCCCGAGCGAACGCTCGTGGTCGTCGAGAGTCCGTCCTCGTGGGCGTCACGTTCGATCCGATCGACGAACTCGCGGTGGCGCGCACGATCGGGTTCGCCGAGATTCTCGTCGGCAACCGAGACGACACGAACCGCCGCCCCGAACCGGTCGGCAACCGCGAGGCCGTGCTCGGCGGCCGCCGCCGCGAGGTCGCTGCCGTCCGTCGCGAGAAGTACGTCTCCCTCCATCGGACGATCTCCAACCCCGAATCACATCAACTGTGGGGTCAGTTCTCACTCCCCTCCGTCGGAACGACGTGCCGTCGGCTGCGAGGCCGATCGACGAAAAAACGGTCGACAGCGACGCGTCAGTAGAACTCGCGGACGAGATCCATCGCGTCTTCGGGCGCACCCTCGGGAATCTCCGACATGTCCTCGGTGACGCCGTGTTGTTCGTTGTACGGGATGGAGTTCTCGTCCTGGTACATCACGCCCTGGTACTCCTTTTCGCCGTCGAGGATGACCTCCTTTGCGGCCTGGTAGTCGTTCGGGTCGTGGTCTTCGTCCTCCTGGAGATCGACCAGCGAGTCCCGGAAGTAGTCGTAGGTGTCGACGTCGTTGAACGTGACACAGGGACTGAAGACGTTGACGAAGCCGAAGCCGTCGTGCTCGATCGCCTTCTGGACGATCTCCTGGTGGCGCAGGGCGTCGGAGGCAAAGGACTGGGCGATAAACGACGCCCCGGAGGCAAGCGCCAGCGCGAGCGGGTTGACCGGGGGCTGTTTGGGACCCTCGGGCGTCGTCGAGGTCTCGAAGTCGGACCGCGAGGTCGGCGAGGCCTGCCCTTTCGTCAGGCCGTAGATGCGGTTGTCCATGACGACGTAGGTCATGTCGACGTTTCGACGAACGGCGTGAACGAAGTGGCCGGCACCGATCGAGTAGCCGTCGCCGTCGCCGCCAGCGACCATCACTTCGATGTCGGGTCGGGACATCTTGACCCCCTGTCCAACGGGGAGTGCACGGCCGTGAACCCCGTGGAGGGCGTAGCTGTGCATGTAGGTCCCGATCTTGCCGGAACAACCGATCCCGGCGACGACGAACGTATTGTCGGGGTCGTTGCCGGTCTCGGCCAGCGCTTTCATCATGCCGTTCATCGTCCCGAAGTCGCCGCATCCGGGACACCAGGTCGGCTGCTTGTCGGACTTGAAGTCGGTGAATCTGACGTCGGAGCTCATTGTGCTGGAACCTCCTCGGCGAGTTTGGTCGTAATCTCTTCGGCGAGTTCGTCCGCCTTGAAGCGGACACCGGTGTACTTGTTGATGCGTTTCAGACGGGTCAGCGCGTCGTGTTCGAGGACGTCCGCGAACTGTCCGTTCGCGTTACACTCGACGACGATCGTCTCCTCGGCGGCCTCGATCTCGTCTGCGAGGTCGGGTCGCGGGAAGATGTAGGGGACCGAGATCACGCGGACGTCGACGCCGTCGTCCTCGAGGTAGTCAAGCGCTTCGATCAGCGCGCCCTCGTTGGATCCCCAGGTGATGACGAGGTTGTCGGCGTCCTCGTTGCCGAACTCCCGGTACTCCCACTCCTCTTCGGTTTTCGCGGTCTCGACCTTGCGGTTTCGCTTGTCGACCTGCTGAACGCGAACGTCGGTCTCCTCGGTACGGCGGCCGAGCTCGTCGTGCTCGAGCCCCGTACTCATATGGGCGCCGTCGGTCGTCCCGGGGATCGCACGCGGGCTGACGCCGTCCTCGGTCGCGGCGTGGGCGCGGAAGCGACCCTGGCTGTCGAGCCACTCCTCGACGTCTTCGTCGTCGACGAGCTTGCCGCGGTCGATCTCGACGGCGTCCATGTCGAACGCCTCGGGCGGGAACGTCTGCTCGGTGACCGACATCGCCAGATCCGAGACGAGGAACACGGGCGTCTGGTACTTCTCGGCGAGGTTGAACGCCTCGACGGTCTTCCAGAAACACTCCGTGATCGAGGTCGGCGCGACGACGAACCGCGGTACCTCGCCGTGGCCACCGTACAGGGCCATGTTGAGGTCGCCCTGCTCCTGTTTGGTCGGCATCCCCGTCGAGGGACCCGAACGCTGGACGTCACAGATGACCAGCGGCGTCTCGCTGGTTGCGACCAGTCCGAACGTCTCGGTCATGAGGTCGACCCCTGCACCCGAGGTCGCCGTCATCGACCGCGCGCCAGCGCGGGCGGCACCCAGCGACATGTTGATCGCGGAGAGCTCGTCCTCGGCCTGGACGACGTGGCCGCCGTAGTCCTCGATCCGGCCCGTCAGATACTCCATGATCGAGGTCGCGGGCGTGATCGGGTAGCCGGCGTAGAACCGGCAGCCGGCGGCGATCGCACCCATACCGATCGCCTCGTTACCGTTGAGCAGGACGTAGTCGTTGTCGGTGGTCTCGAGATCGTAGCCGAGGTCGTCGACCTCGTAGTTCTCCTGGACATACTCCTGGCCCATCCGGGCGGCCTCCTTGTTGTTTTCGACGATCTGGGTCCCCTTGCCGCCGAAGCGCTTCTCGAGGGACTCGTCCAAGTACTCGACGTCGAACCCGGTGATCTCGCAGGCCGCTCCGAGCGCGACGATGTTGCGCATGATCGCACCACCGGCGTCCTCGGCCAGCGACTTCAGCGGGACGTCGATCCCCTTGATCTCCTCGGGAATGTCGGCGTCCCAGGAGCGCTCGCCGTCGTAGATGATGGCGCTTCCCTCGTGGAGCTCGTCCAGGTTCTCGTCGATGGTGCGCTGGGTCAGCGCGACGAGAATGTCGAGGCGGTCGACGACGCTCTGGACCTCGTCGACGGACGTCCGAATCTTGTAGGCCGTGTAGCCACCGCGGATCCGAGACGCGAAGTCTTTCGAGGTGAATACGTGTCGTCCGGCACGCGAGAGCGCCTGAGCGAAGATCTTGCCCGTGGAGTCGATGCCGTCACCGGCCTCACCCCCGACCGCCCAGTTGAGGTCCTCTGCCATGTTGTGAAGACCCTTGCTCCCAGTAAATGAAAAGGCTTCTGAAAGCCCCCATATAGCCTTACTCGAGCGTGAGTACTTCGTTGCCAGACCGAACGGAACGGCTTTTCACCGTGCCGCTAAAGGGAACGTATATGAAAGGGACGCCAGTTGCCGTTGCGGCCGTGCGTGACGTCGGCCCCGAGACCGTCGCGATCGAACTCGAGACTCCCGAGGACTTCGATCCGTTGCCGGGACAGTTCGTGTTGCTCCGTGCGGTTCCGGGCGCCGACGATCAGCGCGACGACCACGACGAGGACGCAGTCGTCGCGCGCCACTACACGCTCTCCTCGGCGTCGGCCGACGAGACGTTCGAACTCACCGTCGGCGTCGACCCCGAGGGTGACCTCTCGCCGTGGCTCGCCGACCTCGAGCCGGGTGCGACCGTCCACGTCGAGGGGCCGTTCGGCGAGATCACCTACGAGCGCGACCGCGATATCGTCGCCGTCGCGGGCGGTCCCGGCGTCGGGCCTGCGGTCTCGATCGCCGAGGCGGCCCACGACGCTGGCCACGACGCGGTTGTCGTCTACCGGGACGACGCGCCCGCCCACGTCGATCGCCTCGACTCCCTCGAGGAGGAAGGCCAGATCGTCGTCCTCGTCGACGAGGACGACGACGAGCGGCTGCGCGAGGCGGTCGAGGACCATCTCGAGGACGGCCAGCTCTACGCCTTCGGCTTCCACGACTTCGTCACGTTCGTCGCCGAGACGATCGACGAGGCCGGCGGCGACTCCGACGAGGCGCTGATCGAGAACTTCGGGTAGGTCCCCCGCCGTCGGTTTCGGCGCAACTCACGTGTGCTGATAGCTCGGGGCTTGCACTGCCAGACCAGCTAAACGAGGATCCGAGAACGGAACGCCACCGACGGGGTCATCGCCGTCTGCTCGCGGTGGCGCACGCTGCGGTGAGCCCGCCGGGATCGAGCGTCGAACCGCGTATTACAGAGCCGACGGGCTGACGGTTTCGTTCGCGTACTTGCTCTCGTACACCGCTTTGCGGACCGCCTCGATAGCAGGCTCGTCTTCGGCGGCCGTCAAAGCGACCATCATCAGTAGCCGCGCGTTCCACGCTGGTATGTCTTCCATCGTGACGAGCGATCCCTCTTCGTCGTCGGGGGTAGGACCTGAACTCATCGGGCCCCAGTAGACGCGAGTACTCGCAGTGACCGGGATACCCGCATCGAGTGCTTTGTCCCGTGCCTCCGTGATTGGCGGTTGTACCCCTCCATTGCCAGTGGTGTGCAAAACGATCCCGTCCACATCGTACTCACCTGCGGTTGCCTGCTCGAAGATGAACGGCTCATACCCGGCACCAGTGTCTGCAATTGGAACGGTTTTATCCGGTATCTTGTCGAGGTTCTCACAGGTGAGGTTCGCTGTATAGCTCCCCGGCTCGCGATAGAGGACGATCTCGCTATCTGTGAGGATTCCGATCGGGCCAGCAGGTCCGGATTCGAACGTATCGACCACCGATGTGTGCGATTTCCGGACATCACGAGCTGCGTGGATTGTGTCGTTCATGACCATATAGACCCCGCTCGGTTCGTCCGTTAAGTGGAACTCTTCACGAGTGCAGAGACGAACGGCTGAGAGGAGGTTTGCCGGCCCATCAGCGCTTATCGCATCCGCCGGACGCATCGCTCCAACGAACACAACCGGGATATCGAGATCGAGAACGAGGTCCTGAAAGAACGCGTTCTCCTCGATTGCGTCCGTCCCATGAGTGACAAGTATACCGTCGACACCCTCTCGCGCGGCGTCCATGATCGCCTTCGTAATCTCGACGAAGTCCTCAGCGTTGAGAAACGGGCTTGGTTTTTGTACGGGCTGATCGAAAGTAATCTCAGCGAACTCGTCAAGTACGGGGACAGCGTTGACGATCGCTTCTGCCTGCTCTTCGAGGGAGTAACCGCCATCCCCGGCTGCCGCTTGGGTACTTGCGATCGTTCCACCAGTTCCAACGACTCTGACTTCTGGACGATCATCGTAGTCAGGAAGCTCTGCACTCTCTACCTCGTCGTTCGCTGTCGCATTGCTCGCAAACACGACCCCGGAGCCGGCTGCCGCACCAGTTAACTGCAAGAACGTGCGCCTATTCGGCATTATACTACCATCCTCCCCACGTAATCGCTTTTCCATAATTACAATCAACCTCTTTCAGAGGCGATTCTGTATGGCTGCCATCAGCTGATAACTGTTCCCTATCAGGTGATTAGATATGTTCGTACGTATGGGACGAGAGGAGATATTGTTATGAATGTAAGTCTCCTAGTATACTGGATGAACGAATTCGAACTCAATTATCATCTGGGCCGGTGTTAGCAAATCCACATCTGTTGAATTGACTACGTCAAGTTGACGCTCGTTGAACACCGGGCGAGACGAGCCGCGAGTGAGCGAATCTGATGAGGGGCGACGGTGATCCCTGGTGCTCGCGAGAGACTGGAGAGAACATACCGTATTCGCTGCCAGTCGGTCCACCCGTTTGGGTGGACCCGAAACCGGAGACGACATTCGACGGCCCTACTCCCGAAGCCGCTCGAGTCGCGCTACGGTGTCGGCGTCGTCGGGATCCTTGTCCGAGCGCACGCCGACGAACCGCGGGAATCGGAGGGCATACCCCGACGAGTACGTCGGCGAGGACTGGATCTCCTCGTAGCCGACCTCGAAGACAACCGCGGGCTCGAGCTCGACGCGCTTGCCGTCCTCGCTGGCGACGTGGGGCTCGAGCAGCTCGGTCAGCTCGGCGAGCTTCTCGTCCGTGATTCCGGTCGCGACCTTGCCGACCGTCTCGAGGTTCTGCGGTTCCACCGCAGAGCCAGCGGAACGTCGTTTCTCACTGTCGCCCGCTCGCACCGACAGCTCGAACGTCCCCAGAAACGTCGCCCGCCGTCCCTCGCCCCACTCCGCGCCCGTGACGACGCAGTCCAGCGTCTCGACGTCGGGCTTTCGCTTGCGCCAGTGCTTCCCGCGCCGGCCCGGCGAGTACGTCGAGTCGGGGGCCTTGAGCATGATCCCCTCGTGGCCCGCCTCGAGGGCCTCGGCGTCGATCCGCTCGATCTCGTCGGGGTCGTCGGTGCGCCACAGCAGGGACAGCCCCTCGATCTGGGCGGGCTCCTGCTCGGGGTCCTCGCGCAGGACCCGCTCGAGGCGGTCGTGGCGGGTCGCCAACGGCTCCTCGAGCAGGTCCTCGCCGTCGGCGTGCAGACAGTCGAAGAAGACGGGCCGCACCGCGACGTCCTCGCGGGCCTTCGCAACGTCGTGTTTGCGACGGAACCGCTTGAGAACTTCCTGGAACGGCAGTGGCTCGCCGTCGTCGGCGATCGCGACGACCTCGCCGTCGAGGATGACGGGCTCCTCGAGGCGGTCGTCGGCGAACTCGACGATCTCGGGGAGCGCGTCGGTAACGTCCTCCATGTTTCGCGAGAAGACCCGAGTCTCGGCGGTCGACTCGCCGACAGCGGTCGCGTCCGCGTCCTCGACCGCCACGCCGATCGGATCGTGGTGCAGCTGGACGCGAGCCCCGTCGTACTTCCGCTCCACGCCCGCCACGTCCCAGTCCTCGAGCGCCCCCGTGACGGTGCCGGTCTGGGCGAGCATCGCCTGGATCGGGCGGCCGACCGCGAGAGTCATCGCGTCGAGCCCCTCGCGGCCGTCCTCGCGGGCGACCCGGGCGACCTCGCCGTAGTCGTTCGACACCTGCAGGGCGCGCTCGACGTCCTCGACGGGGACGTCGAACGCCTCGCCGATCGCGTCCCTGACCGTCCCCTCGCCGACGCCGATGCGCATCTCCGCGAGGACGAGCCGCGCGAGGTACCGGGCCTCGTCGCTCGAACACCGGTTGAACAGGCCGAAGAGCAGGTCGACCTTGCGATCCTGGCTGCCGGCCCCCTCGGCGGCCGCGAGCTCGCGTAAGGTCTCGTCGACCGCCAGGACGGTGCGGTCCTCGCCACCGGCCGCGTCGCCGCCACCGCCGAACGCGCCCAGCCCCCGCTGGCCGCCGAAGTCGTAGCTCGCGGCCACGTCGCCGATCTCGCCGCGCTCGGCGAGTCGCTCCTCGACGTCGTCGGGGGAGACGTTCGTCCCCGCCGCGCGGGCGATCGCCTCGTAGCAGGCGCTGGGGCCGACGTCGAGCGTTCTCGAGGTCCATGCGGGGAAGATCCGTCCCTGAACGTAGCGGGCGACGATCTCGACTGTCCGCGAGCCGTCCCCGTCGGCAGCGTCCTCGAGCAGGGTCGCGACGTGGGCGACGATCTCGAGGTCCGCGGGCTCGGCTTCGATCGCGGCGGCGCGGTCGGCGAACGTGGCGAACTCCATCGGCGGTGTGTAGCCGTCGCCGGGTGTAAAACGGTTCGGAGACCGACCGTGTGGCGCCGACTCGATGGCGTGCTTTCAAGACAGTCGGGCGCGGACACGGGTGTATGTCATCAGAAGAGACGGAGCTCGCGGCGCGGGTCGCGGACGTGCTGTCCGTCGACGCCGACGAGTTTCGCGAGCGGGCCGAGGACGACGCCGAGGTGATCAAGGGGGCCGTCGAGGACGGCGTCTTCGACAACCCGCAGGCGATCGTCGGCTTCGAGTACGAGTTCTACGCGGTCAAGTCCGACGACTGCACGCTCCGTCGGGTTCCCCGGCGGCTGCTCGAGTTGATCGGGTTCGAGAAGGAGCTGGGGCTGCACAACGCCGAGATGACGACCAGCCCACAGCCGCTGAGCACGTACGGGCTGGTCGCCCAGGAGGCAGAGATCAAGGCGCGGCTGCAGACGGCGCTTCGGGTCACCCAGTCGGAGGGGATGCGCCTCGTCAGCGACTCGCTGTGGACGATTCCGCCAGAGGGCGAGGACGCCCGGACCTACCTCACCGACAGCATCGAACGGACCGTCCCGGCCGAGGACGGCACCGAGCGAACGATCCGGATCGCGACGAACATGAGCGCCTCCCCGCGCTATCACACGATGGCAAACACCAGCGGGGCTGACACCGCGGGGATGCGAATCGAGGCGCCACACGTCTCCCTGCAGGCCGACACGGTCATGCCCGAGAGCCTGATCACCTCGATCCAGCCCCACTACCAGGTCGCCCACGCCTCCGATCTGCCGATCTACTTCAACTACGCACTGCGGATCGCCGGCCCGCTGCTCGCGCTGGGAGTCAACTCGCCGTTCTTCCCGCCCGATCTGTACGACGAGGACACAACGGCCGAGGACGTCCTCGCTGACGGCTGGATGGAACACCGAATCAGCGTCTTCGAGACGGTGCTGAACGACCCCTCGACGGGCGAGGGGAAGGTCCGGTTCCCGAAGGACTTAGAGAGCGTCGACGAGGCGATCGACCGCATCGCCGCCGACGACACCATCGTTCCGATGCCCGTCGAGGCCGGCGAGCGCTTCGACGACAGCTTCTCGCACTTTCGGCGCAAGCACGGCACCTACTGGCGCTGGATTCGCCCCGTCTTCGGCGGGCCGACCCGCTCGGCCGCCAACGCCCGCATCGAGTTCCGACCTGTCGCCGCCCAGCCGACCGTCCGGGACTCGATCTCGTTTCTCGCGGCGTTTGCCGGCCTGCTCGAGAGCCTGACCCGTCTCGAGCACCCGATCGTCGAACTCGACTGGGAGGTCGCCCGGGAGAACTTCTACGCCGCGATGCGGGAGGGGTTCGACGCCGAACTGACCTGGATCACCAACGACGGGCGGGAGACGACCGACCGACTCGAGCTCTACGAGGACCTGCTGGCCCACGCCGAGGACGGACTCACGAACCGCGGGCTCACCGAGGAGGAGGCCGCGAAGTACCTCTATCCGCTCCGGCGACGGGTCCGCCAGAACACCACGCCGGCGGACTGGAAACGCGAGCGGGTCCGGGACGAACTCGAGAGCGGCGCCGGTCTCGGCGAGGCGATCGAGGCGATGCAGCAGGCCTACGTCGAAAACCAGTCCGAGACCCTGCTCGAGGGGAGCTTCGCCGACTGGAGCGTCGACCAGTGACGGGCGCCCCCTTCTAACCGCCGGCCGCTCCCGTTCGGTTCACAGCGGGAGCGTTCTCACGACGAGGACGCTCTCGAGCGGTCGGCGGACGTATCGCACACGGTGACTCTCTTCTACAATGTTTTTATCACTGCGCATGTACCCACGCGTATGAACCGACGACGCTACCTCGCGGGAACCGGATCGGTGGTCGCGGCCGGAACGGCCGGTGGCTACGCGGTCGGACGGACGAGCGGGGACGACGCCGAACCGACCGCGGAGGAAAGCGACGAGGACGACACCGAAGACGAGGGCGATACCGAAAACGAAGCGACGACGATCCGAACGATCCTGCACCTGACCAGCGGCGACGAGGCCGATCACGACCGGGCGCTGAACAACCTGGAGAACCTGCTGGCCGACGAGACGACCGACACCGACGCGGTCGAGTTCGTCGTTAACGGCGCCGCAATCACCCTCTACGTCGAGGACGAGACTGACCACGCCGATCGAATCCGCACGCTCGCCGAGGACGGCGTCGCGTTCAAGGGGTGTGCGAACTCCCTCGAGGGGTACGGGATCGACGAGGACGAACCCCTCGAGGCGGTGACGGTCGTCCCGGCCTCGGTCGGCGAGATCGCGAAGCTCCAGGCGGAGGGGTACGGCTACATCAAGGTACCCTGAGCCGCGGTTCGATCGACCGTCCTCAGTCGAACTGATTTCGGTGGGGCACCGACTCAGGGACCCCTCGTCGCGCCTCCACTCTCGCCTTGCCGCTTTCCGCATCCCCGAGTGGCGGGTCGGCGTAGCGAGTCCATGGCACCGACGGAGATTCCACAGCCCGGACTCGGCACCTCGGGCCACGAGGGCGAGGCCTGTACCGAAGCCGTCCTGGCCGCGCTCGAGGCCGGCTACCGCCACGTCGACACCGCCCAGATGTACGACAACGAACGGGCCGTGGGCCGCGCGCTCGAAGAGAGCGACGTTCCCCGCGAGGACGTCTTCCTCGCGACGAAGGTCCACCCCGAGAACCTCGCCCACGAGGACGTGATCGAGACGACCGCGGCGAGCCTCGATCGGCTGGGGGTCGATCGGGTCGACCTGCTGTACGTCCACTGGCCGACGGGCGCCTACGACCCCGAGGACACCCTTCCCGCCTTCGACGAGGTCCGCGATCGGGGCTGGACCGACCACGTCGGCGTCAGCAACTTCACGACCGACCTGCTGGCGGCGGCGATCGACGTCCTCGACGCGCCCGTCCTCGCCAACCAGGTCGAGCTCCACCCGCGGCTCCAGCAGGACGACCTCGTCTCGTTCGCGCGCGAGCGAGACGTGACGACGGTGGCGTACTGTCCCATCGCGAAGTCCGAGGTCGCGGAGATCGACACACTGCGGGAGATCGCCGAGGCCCACGACGCGACCCCCGTACAGATCGCGCTGGCCTGGCAGTACGACCGCGAGGGGGTCGTGCCGATCCCGAAAGGAACCGGCGACCACATCCGGGAGAACTTCGCGGCCCGCGAGATCGAACTGACCGACGACGAGCGCGAGCGCATCGCCGCGCTCGATCGCAGCGAGCGGCTGGTCGATCCCGACGAGGCGGCCTGGAACCGGTAGCAACGCTGTCGATTTCGATGAGTCAGCCGGTTAGTACACACGAACCTAACGCTGGTGCTTCTATCAGGTGTAAGAATGGTAATAGGAAGGTTGAGCCGTCAGCATTCGCCGGCTCGACCCACTCCGTCGCCGGCTCTCCCTCAGGAATGCCGAGGAACATGACGTAGGCGAACGCTCCGTCCTCGCTGTTCGCCGCCTGCAGGTTTTTCAGCAGATGACGCTATGTTGGCAGATCACAAAGGGAATGAGGGAGATCCAGTCTATGGCAGAACCCTCGACACATGAAACGAACAAAGAGATCGTCTCACGCTGGTGGTCCGAGTACTGGGGCGAGCTGAACCCCGATATCGTCGACGAACTCGCCGCAGACGACATCCGGTGGTACTACCCGCTGGTGGGTGAGGTGCAAGGACATGAAGAAGTCAAGAAACGCATTAGTGGATACAAGGAGCGGTTCCCGGAAGGGGGGTTTGAGCTTACGGACGGGCTGATCGCTGAGGACGACCGCGTGGTCGCCCTCTGGGAGGGAGGTGGAACGCACACCGGCCGCTCTTGGGAGCTTCCGCTAGGCAGTCTCCCGGAGGCTTCCGGTGTGGAGGCACAGTATGCCGGCACGACAGTATTCACCGTACGAGACGGCAAAATCACCGAAGAGTACGGGCAGGCTGACTATCTCGGGGTGATGCAACAGCTCGGCCTCATTGAACCACGGACCGACTAGTGCTGTCCGTCTTCGCTTATTTCAAGGATAGCAAATTGGGGAACGACAAGAAACGAATACGCCCTCTGTCTGCAGCAGGCTTCTTCTCACAACATCCGGGTAGAGCGTTCATCCTCTGCTGATCACATAGTGTGTATCGGTCATCGTTTGGCGTTCAGCCTGTGCAAATTAGTCACCCGTTGCCGCCATGTGACTTTTCCACATAGTTGAACCGGGGTGGACTACCCTATGGCCCAAGCAACACTACCAGACAGCTGGGATAGAACGGAAATCGGCACATTCGCAGAACGAACGAAAATCGCGATCGAGTTTGGAGAGAGGGTAGTCCAATGAGTACAGAAACCCCGACGAACGAGGAGCAGATCCACCGAGCTACCTCCGACGACGGCACCGAGATCGTTGGCCACGTGTACGGACAGGGACCGGCGCTGGTGTTCGTACCCAGCCCGCTGGGCGACGAAGCCACATGGAACCCCGTCGTGCCGTTCCTGGACGAGCAGTTTACCTGCTACACGATGAGCCTTCGAGGCCGCGGGTCGAGCGAGGATCACCCCGATCAATCGACCGAGCGGCACGTACAGGACGTCGTTGCGTTCGCCGAGAGCATCGGTGAATCCGTAACTCTCGTGGGAGAGTCAGGCAGCGGTATCCTGGTCCTTGGTGCGGCACAGCACGCCACAGCGGTCAACTCCGTAATCGTCCACGAGCCGTTCATGTACGAGGCACTCGACGAGGAGGAGATCGCAGAGTTCGGCGAACTGTTCGAACGGATGGCCACGGTTGCTGCAGAAGGTGACCTGTCCGATGCAGCCCGAGGGTTCCTCGAGGGCGTTGCAACCGACGAGGAAATGGCCGCCATGGCGGAATCGAACGAGTTCGAGAAATTGGCACCGTCCGTCCCGCTGCTTCTCAAAGGGGTCGAGCAGACCGAAGAGCGCCCAACCGACCCATCGAGCCTCGCCACGATCACGGAGCCGGTGCTCCTCTTGAAAGGAACCCGATCAGGGCCCATACTACATGCCGGTGTGACCTCCGTGGCCGAGCACGTGCCCAGCGCCGAGGTGCGCGAGATCGCCGACGTCGGCCATCTGGCCCCTACGATCGCGCCGGAGCCGCTGGCCGACCAGATCCGTGAGTTTCTCGCCGACGAACAGGTATCGACTGATCGGTAAAGTTCGCTTGCATCATCTCCGGCAGTCCTTCGATGGGGACCGAAACCGAGCTGACGATTCGATAAAGATCGTAACCTCGCTGTGCTGAATCTATCCTCTCTGCTCAGCACACAACTTTTGACAGCTGCCATTGCGGTCACTTGCTACTCCGTTATCTGTTCTGCCCGTGATTACCGTTCTCGCAGGGGAACCTGTGAGCTGTTCGATGGCATCTGCACGCCTCTGACCACGGCGGGGTCGCAACGCATTTGGCGTCCTCGCTCGAGACTCCCGTGTATGGTCACGTTTCTCTCCGGGGGGACCGGGACGCCGAAGCTGCTCGACGGCCTCGAGGCCGCGTTCTCGCCGGCGGAGACGACGGTCGTCGCCAACACCGGCGACGACATCGAGCTCGGGGGACTGTTCGTCTCGCCAGACGTCGACACCGTCCTCTTCCAGGGCGGGGACGTCCTCGACCGCGAGACGTGGTGGGGGATCGAGGACGACACCCACGAGACCAACGCCGAGCTGTTCGCGCTCGCCGACGCCGCGGGGCTGCCGACGGGCCCGCAGTACCTCGCCGCCGACCGACAGACTGCGGGCCGGGAGCTCGCGAACTGGCGTCGGTTCTCGGGGGTCGCGGAGTTCATGACGATCGGCGACCGCGATCGGGCCGTCCACATCACCAGGACGAGCCTCCTCGATCGGGGCGACTCGCTGAGCGAGGCGACCGAAACGCTCGCCGACGCCTTCGATCTGGCGTTCGACCTCCTGCCGATGAGCGACGACCCTGTCGCGAGTATCGTCCACACCCCCGAGGGCCCGATGCACTTCCAGGAGTACTGGATCGCCGAGCGCGGCGAGCCGACCGTCGAGGACGTCGAGTTCCGCGGCGCCGAGAGCGCCGCCCCCGCCCCCGGCGTCCTCGAGGCCCTGTCCGACCCCGTCGTCGTCGGCCCCTCGAACCCCGTCACCAGCGTCGGCCCGATGCTGGCGGTACCGGGGATCGCCGACGCGCTCGCGGAGACGACCGTCGTCGCCGTCTCACCCTTCCTCGGCGACGAGGCGTTCTCGGGGCCCGCCGCGGAGCTGATGGACGCGGTCGGCTACGAGCCCGGGACACCGGGGCTTCCCGGGGCCTACCCCTTCGCCGACGCGTTCGTGCTCGACGAGGACGACGGGACGAGCTTCGAGGCGCCGACGGTCCGAACCGACATCCGAATCGACGAGCCGGCCGACGCCGAGCGCGTCCTCGGCGCGGTCGCGGACGCCCTCGGGCGGGTGCGCTGAGATGTTCGAACCCCCGCTCGCGCTGGCGAGTCTCAGCGGCGAGGCCGACGCCGACTGGGCCCGCGCCGGGGCCGACTACGCGGGCGCCGCGTTCCTCGGCGGGATCGCCCTCGACCCGGAGTCGAGAGCTGCGGCCCGGGAGATGGTCCGGGACCGCGATCGGACCGAGTTCCTCCCCGAGGATCCGCTCGCGTTCGTCGACGCGCAGCTGGCCGCACTCGAGGACGTCCCGATCCGTCCGGGGTTCAACGTCCGCAGCGCAACACCCGGCCCGGTCGTCGACGCGGCCCGAGTCTGTCGGGACCGGAACGCCGTCCTCGAGGTCAACGCCCACTGTCGCCAGGACGAGCTCTGTGCCGTCGGCTGCGGCGAGACGCTGTTGCGGGACGGCGAACGGCTCAGCGAGTACGTCGCCCGCGCGGCCGAGACAGGGGCAGTCGTCGGAGTCAAAGTCCGCGCGGAGGTCCCGGGGGTCGACCTGCCCGTTCTCGCGGCCGAACTCGAGGACGCGGGCGCGGCGTTCGTCCACGTCGACGCGATGGACACCGAGTCGGTGATCGCCGAGGTCGCCGCGGCGACCGAGCTGTGCGTGATCGCGAACAACGGCGTCCGCGACGACGAAACCGTCCGGGAGTACGCCGACTACGGCGCCGACGCGGTCAGTGTCGGCCGTCCCAGCGACGATCCCGACGTCCTCGGGCGCGTCCTCGAGGCGGTCGAGCGCCGGCTGGAACCGCCCCGGAGGGCGGAGTCGTAGACAGCGGACGCTCGAAGGCCGTAGCTCACGACGAATTCTGTCCCCTCGCCGGGCGCCCGTACTGGGATTATTTCGAGAAGTTAGTGGATCGTTACTACCCGTAGAGACGACGGAACGATCGCGACAGCTCCGAATCACGGCTTCGTATCGATCGGCAGTATATTGAGTCAATATTCGACGATACAATTGTTTAGAACAGTTGTGTATAGAACAAATTCTCCGGTAGCAACCGGATAGCAATGCCCGACGCCGAAGAGAGAGTGAGTATGGCACACTGGCGCCGTCGATCCGTACTTTCGACCGGTGTAGCGCTCGCGGCGGGGGCCGCGCTGACCGCCGTCGGAACCGCAGGGGCTGAGTCCGGGACAGCGACCGTCGATGGAACGACCGCCGAAGCGGAGCAAGGATGGTCGTCCTCCCGCGGGAACGCGGGCAACACGGGATTCGTTCCCGCGGACGGCGCGTTTCCCGAACCCGAGACGATAGCCTGGAGCTACGACCGGACGGGCGATCTCGCGGCCGTCGGCGACGCGGTCTACCTCCGGACCGGGAGCGAGCTCCACGCGCTCGAGGACGCGGACGGCTCGGTGCGGTGGACCGCCGACGGGATCGACGCCGCCGGCGTTCCGGCCGTCGCCGGGGACACCGTCTACGTCGGCGGCGGGCAGCTCACGGCGCTCGCGGCCGCCAGCGGCGACCCGCGGTGGACGACGTCCCTCGACGGCGAGTCGACGGCTCCCACCGTCGTCGACGACGCCGTCTACCTCGTCGCGGACGGCGAGTTGCTCGCGATCGACGCAGCCGACGGGGAGACGATCTGGCGACGGGAGGAGGTCGTCCTCGAGCGGACGGACGCCGACGCGGCCGCGGACGTCGAGGACGCCGACGTCGGGTTCGCGGCGCTGCCCGTCGCGGTCACGGACGGGACCGTCTATGCGGCCGTCGGCGAGGGCACCGGCCACGAGGGCACCGCGGGGTTCGCCGCGTTCGACGCGGCGACCGGCGAGACCAGCTGGACCTACTGGGAGCAGTGGCGGTGGGACCCCCACGGCTACGTGATGGCGACCGAGGACCGGGTGTACACCGGCTCGATCGGCGACGGGGAAACCTACCCCGTGCTGGACGCCGAAACCGGGACGGAGCGCGAACGACTCAGCTACAGGTTCCCGCCGGCGATGACCGACGAGACGCGGGTGACGACGGACCGACACGAGTTCTCGAGCGCAGTCCCCGGAGAGCCCGAGAGCTGGAGCGAAGGCGGCGGAACCGACGCCTGGCGCCGTCCCGTAATCGTCGGCGAGACGGTCATCGTCCCCTACTACCCGGGCGACGAAACGGTCGACGCGCTGTACGGGTTCGACCTCGAGGACGGGACCGAGCAGTGGACGTTCACCCACGCCGACCTCGACATCGGCGACCTGTCCGAGTGGTACGCCGCGAGCGAGGACACGGTCTACGCCTCGGCGAGCGGAGACGAGGACGGCGAGCGGCTGGTGGCGATCCGGGCGGGCGACGGCGAGGCGACCGATGGGGACGAGGATTCGGAGGACGGCGAGTCCGAGGACGAGGGTGCCGACAACGAACCGGAGGACGATGCCGAAGAGGAGTCCGACGACTCCGATTCCGAGGACGAGTCGGACGGCAATTCCGAAACGGACGATACCGACGACTCCGGGAGCGAGCCGGAAGGGAGCGACGAGGCCGATTCCGAACCCGACGAGGCGGGAAGCGACCCCGAGGACGGGAGCTCGAGCGACGACGCCGAGGACGACGGTCTCGAGGAGGGAAGCGAGTCCGGAGACGGGACCGACCCCGGCGACGACCCGAACGACGGGTCGGACGGAACGACGGACGACTCCGACGCTGGCGGATCGAGCGAGGGGAATCGGGACGACGATAGCTCCGGAACCGACGGCGAGGACGACGGCTACGCCGGCGAGGAAGCAGGGAGCGAGGCGAACTCGACCGACGACGGCGACAACGAAACCGACGATCCCGGCAACGACGGATCGACGGCCGAGGACTCGAACGACGGAGCCCGGGACGTCGACGAGAACAGTTCCGCGGCGGACCAGAACGGCGACGAGGACGACGGGACGGCCGATAGCGACGAGGCCGATGAGATGCCCGGCTTCACGGCGGGCGTCGGCGTCGTCAGCGGCGCGCTGGGTCTCGAGTGGCTGCGCCGCCGCGCGAGCGTCGACGAGGACGTCACGGAGTAGGACTACTCGACGGTGACACTTTTCGCGAGGTTTCGGGGTTTGTCGATCGACCGCCCGAGGCGGTGTGCGACCCAGTAAGCCAGCAGCTGGAGCTGGACGTTCGCCAGGATCGGGAAGAACCGCCAGTGGGTTTCGGGGACCCGGAGGACGTGTTCGGCGTGGGCTTCGATGAGACCTGGATCGTCGGTGACGGCGACCACCGGCGCCCCGCGGGCTTCGACCTCTTTGACGTTACCGAGCATCCGCTCGGTGTTCGAATCACCGGTGACCAGCGCGAACACCGGCGTCCGCTCGGTGACGAGCGCGAGCGGACCGTGTTTCAGCTCGCCGGCGGCGAACCCCTCGGCGTGTCTGTACGTGATCTCTTTCATCTTCAGGGCGCCCTCGAGCGCGACCGGCGTGGCGTACCCGCGACCGATGAAGAAGTACGCGTCCGCGTGAACGTACTCCTCGGCGATCTCCTCCGCTCGGGAACCGTCGAGGATCGACTGAATCTGATCGGGTAACGCCCGAAGCGACTCCACGAACTCCCGGGAGCAGTCGCCGGTAAGCGCGCTCGAGAGCATTGCCAGCGCGACCTGCTGGCTCACGAAGGTCTTGGTCGCGGCGACACCGATCTCCGGACCGGCCCGGATGTACATCGTGTGGTCGGTTTCCCGCGCGGCCGAACTCCCGACGACGTTCGTTACGGCGAGGGTTCGTGCGCCGACGCCGTTGGCCGTCCGAAGCGCGCGCAGGGTGTCGGCGGTCTCCCCGCTCTGGGTGACGCCGACGACCAGCGTCCCCTCGTCGACCGGCACGGTCTCGATGTCGTACTCGCTGGCGAGGAAAGCGGTTGCGCGAACGCCGTGCTCACGGAACAGCCGGGTGGCGTACAGCGACGCGTGGTACGACGTTCCACAGGCGACGAACTGCACCTCCGTTGGTCGCGGAAGCTCCTCGAGCTCCTCGATCGAGATCGCCTCCTCGAACGGCTGGGGACGGCCGCGGAGACACTCCCGGAGCGCGCGGGGCTGCTCGTAGATCTCCTTGCGCATGTAGTGGTCGTAGCCGCTCTTGCCCGCGTCTTCCGGGTCCCAGTCGACGGTCTCGACCGAGACGTCGACGAGCGCGCCCCGCTGGTCCCGAACCTCGATCCCGCTGGGTCTGATCGTCGCGAACTGCCCGTCCTCGAGGTAGACGACCTCGTCGGTGTACTCGAGGAAGGCGGGCACGTCGCTGGCCAGCAGGGCACAGCCGTCGTCGACGCCGAGCACGAGCGGGGACTGGCGTCGCGTCGCGTACACCTCCTCACGGCCGCGAAACACCGCAGCCACGGCGTAGCTCCCCTCGAGTCGTCCGATCGCCTGGCGAAACGCGGAATCGGCGTCGGCGCCCTGCTCGAGTGCCGCCTCGATCAGGTGGGGAACGACCTCGGTGTCGGTCTCGCTGTCGAACTCGTGGCCCGCGGCTTCGAGGTCGTCGCGCAGCTCCCGGTAGTTCTCGATGATCCCGTTGTGGACGACCGCGACGCCGTCCTCGCAGTCGGTGTGGGGGTGGGCGTTCTCGTCGGAGGGCGGCCCGTGGGTGCTCCAGCGGGTGTGTCCGATCCCGGCCAGAGCACCGACGGGCGCGTCGGGAAGCTGCTCCTCGAGAACGTCGAGGTCACCCTTGCGCTTGTAGACCGACATCTCCGGAGCGACCGCGATTCCGGCCGAGTCGTAGCCACGGTACTCGAGCCGCGAGAGCCCGTTCGAGAGCACCTCGAGGACCGGACGGTCGGCCTGGGCGCCCGCGTAGCCGATAATGCCACACATCAGGATCGCACCTCCGTGCCGCCCGCCAGCGTCCCACGGATCGTCGCTCCGCTCTGGATCTCCGTCTCCGGGCCGACGAGCGCGCCCGGGACGTACGTGACTCCGCCCCGGTCGGTGACGCGGTCGGCCAGCACGGCGCCGAGGGCTTCGTCCTCGTAGACGGTGTCGCCGACGCGGACGTCGCCCGGACCGCCCGGAATCGTCGATCCCGGGCCGATCTCGACGCCGGTTCCGGTGACGCAGTCGACGACGGTCGCGTTGGCACCGATCGTCGTATCGTCGTCGACGACGCTTCGCTCGAGGACGGCGTTGGCGCCGACCGTTGTGTTTTCGCCGAGACAGACGTAGGGGCCGACGACCGCGTCCGGGCCGATCGCACAGTCTTGGTCTAGTATGATGGGATCGCGTATTATCGCTTCGTCGTGAACAGTCGTCTCGCGACCGCTGATTACGGGACTACTAGTGACGACTCCCCTATCGAACAGTTCGAACGAGACGTCGAGGAGATCCCAGGGATACGTCGCGTCGACCCATAGTCCCTCGGAGACGGTCCCGCGTACGGTCTCTCCCGAGTCGATAAGCTTTGACAGCCCTTCGAAGAGGTGGTGCTCGCCGAACGACGGTTCCGCGGATCGAACGGCATCGAATGCGGCAGGCTCAAGCATGTAGACGCCTGCATTGAGGTAGTAGCCGTACCCGTCGCGCGGATTCTCGACGATCTCCGTCGCGACATCGTCCTCACCGATGCGGACACCACCGTAGGGTTCGACGTTCGGACGCTGCAATAACGCGATCGTCGCAGCGGCGGCCGAATCGTGCCGCGCTATGGTGTCGGCGACGATTCGACTGTCGACGATCTGGTCCCCGTTGATCACCAGACAGGTATCATCCACTTCTGATTCCGCCGCGAGCACCGCGTGGCCGGTCCCAAGTTGTTTTTTCTGGGTGACGTAGGTGATTGGGACGTTCCGATACGTGGATCCGAAGTACGACTGGACGCGGTCGCAACGGTAGCCGACGACGACGACGAATTTGGAGATTCCGGCATCAATGAGTTGGTCGAAGACGTGTTCGAGGATCGGTTTTGTCGCCGCAGGGAGCATTGGTTTGGGGCGGTTCTGAGTGAGCGGTCGAAGGCGGGTCCCCTCTCCGGCAGCCAAGACGATCGCGGAGTATTCGGACATGGTCCGTTTCCTCAAGAACGGGCCTCTTGGTAGTCGTCGACGGTCTTATCACTCTAATTGACGATATACCAGCCGAATTCTACTCCTCGTCGATACGCCCGTGTAAATAGTTTCTTTCGGACCAACAGATCTCGAGTGTCAACGATCGAAACTAGGGTCCTGTTCAAACTCATACTGATACCGTCTTTCCCCCATTGTCCCATCCTGTTGATCGTCAGCTGATCCACTCGGCCGGGACCAATAGCGTGAGGTGGAATCGCCCGTGGTGCTCGACATGCACCATTTTGAGATATTAGAATTCCATATCATTTGAATAGGACATATCCGCGCTAGTACTTCGAACTAAACAAAATAATCATCTATTTATAATGTTATATTGCAGAAATGGGCAGAATATACAATATAATTTGTGGATTTGATGTCTAGAATACGTAATATTTGATCTTTTACCCCTCGATATTTGTATATTTGTCTACCTATAGCGTAAATTACTCCAATTTAATCAAGTTTGCCGGTAGATTATAATAAATAGTGTATCTTAGCATCATCTAGTATTATTGAACTCGTCCTCAGCCTATTTTCATCCGGCTTACATAGAAATACGGCACCTTTATCGGAATTTCTTCAGTGAGATCTAACGATCTCGAGGCCCTGAGATTGTATTAAATACACAATACTACCTCCGTCCAGAATTAACTGATCTATATTACTAATGAGCTACTATAGTCTACAGCTATAGAAACCAAGTATTTTGATAGGTGACACGAGAAATTCGCTCTCGCGAATGTCAACGCCGAGAGAACCGAGGGCGACAGTGGCTGGTTCCCAGTCGAATGACGCGTGATCGATCTCTGTCTGCCTGCCCACTCGAGGTCCGATGTCCGGCCATTCTACTGGACGTGTAGCCACGCGCTAGCCGGTTACAGACTTGGTTTTAGTAGTGTTCGTCAGCACCGGTCGTTAGGCACAAAATCGTTCAGTCGGAGAGGAATAGGGCGAACGGATCTATTTACATAAGTACTGGTGTATAGCACCGGTAGTAATTAGTTTTAGTCCGCTTTTCGCAGCAGGAGACGGACCGGCCGGAGAGCGTAGAAGCATCTATTTCGTTTACGTTAGCAATTTAAACTGCCTGCTGGCAAATACAACCACAATATATCGCGACCGTGTCAACCGGTTCACCGAAAAATTGGAATTTATCGGATAATGGGCAACCGAATACGTGGAATCGAGCAGAGTATTTTTGACGAACGACGCTGTGAGAGGGTCCTTTCCCTCGTACTAGGTGATGACATCGCTCGCAGACGGCCCTCCCACTGTCATAACGGCTGCTGATACTTGGAAGTACTATCGTAAATCAGCAATCTTCCGACGCTTCTATTCATCACTAGAGTAATCGGAGCAAGTGTAATTATCATCCTACTGAAAAACGTATAAGAACCGGTAGATAGTACCTCAGTGTACGTTACATAGGTAGGAGGAGACATATGAACAATACTGCAACCACTGAGGGGCGTACCGATACTGATCGCATTGTTCCACGAGCAGTCCTCCACAAACAGATTCTGGATACCGCAGAACAGCGGCCCGGCACATCCATGGAGGAGCTCGCTGAGGAGATTAGCTTCGCGACGACTGATCTCGTCGAGCGCGTGCTCAATGAGTACGGCGACCCGGAAATAGAAGACGACGAGGAAACGGCCGACGAAAAAACGATGACGACCGAGAAAACAGGACCGGAGCACGAGCCGTCGATCGACCGCGACGACGAGCCGGAGGGGGACGACGATGTGTCGGAGGTGAATTCCGCTCCTCCCTCTGTGACCGACGGGATCGACAACGACGCGATCCACGATGAAATCGAATCCGAATCGAACGATGACGCTATGATCTACCACGAAGGGGCGGTCGACCACGATCACGGTCCCGACGTAAGCACCGAGGACGACGACTCGCAATCGGAGCGCCAGTCGGCTTCAGACGTCGGGCTATCCGATTTGACCGAGAAACAGCAGGAGACGATCCTGGCGATCTTCGGAAACGGCCGTCAAGCGAAGTCTTTCATGCATATTGATGATTGCATTGATGCAGGACTACACGTCCAGCGAGCGAGCCCACGATCTCCGTCAACCTCGGTACACGAACGACAACCTCTGTGACCCAGATCGCGGATATCGTCGCCGAAGAAATGGGCTTAGATCCGGAATACGAGTATACGGGCGGCGATCGGGGCTGGACTGACGACGTGTCAAAAATGTGGGTCTCGATCGAGAAGCTCTCTGCATTCAATTGGGAGCCAACGACGGAAATCGACGCAGCCGTCCGGACAGCTACCCGGGAACTCCTCGAGGGGTTGCCAGAGCACTGAAACGAGCGAGGAGTAACCTTTGGTAATACCATATGGTAAAGCTACTGAAAACGACCACATACCACGGTGCGCCGGTGTCGAAGGAGTCAGCGTTTGACGTACACCCTGTCGGACTTGTAGATTATTTCGACAAGGTGCCCATCAGTAGTATGCTTACGCCGCCAGCCATTGGCTTCAGTATAGTCTCCGAAAGAACTCGCCTCCTGGCAGGTGCTGCATTTTACTATGAACATTGAGACCACACAACACAACAACACGATACGGAACGGTTGTATGATAAACTTTTCCGGTGCGATGAGCCATTTCGCCAGGCGGACCTCCTTTTTACCGCCCTTACTGCCTAATCTGCTCACTAATGACTAGTTGCCTTCTTCATTAAGTTCTTCAAAGCAACAAGAAACAAGATTGAACGCTACTTACGAAAACGTATGTCCACGAACACATGGACAAGAGTGGGAACATCGGTGATAAAGAGCTCCGTGGAAATAAAGCACTTATATCATCACTACTCAACAGTTCGATCCGAGAGAATCAACCGGCGGATATCGACTCCATCGGCTTTGAACAGTACGATTGGACGTTCGAACGATCCGTCGAGGAACCCGAGGAAATCGTGGTCGGCGATACGGCACCTTTTCGAAAGTCCTTGACGAAAAAGACGTCCAGACGTTCGTCCAAGTAACGGGCGATACTAACCGCCTGCATCTCGACGACGAGTACGCCACCGAGACACGGTTCGACGGACGGATCGTTCACAGAACTCTCGTTGCCGGGCTTATCAGCGCCGCACTTGCCCGCCTCCCTGGTTTGACGGTCTATCTCTCACAAAATCTGAAATTCCGTGACCCGGTGCGAATCGGGGATCGTGTGAGCGGAACAGTCGAAGTTCGAGAAATCATAGCTGACGAGCAGTACCGTCTCTCGACGACAATCGATGCCGAAGATCGGACAACAACACTCGTTGACGGCGAAGCTATCGTGATGATCAATGACCCGCCCGAATAGCTACAGTGAGAAGTCCCCCGACTCGAGTGTGCAAGAGCGCGGAAGTGAACAGGACGAGTCGCTCGATCGTCGAGCCGGTCCCCGTAATACACCCGACAACGGTCACATTGGTGCCGATGGCACTGTCTAGTGTTGCTTCAAGGCTCAACCGATGAGTGAAAGACTGGTCTCGCTTGCCGGTTTTGGCTCATCAGCTAACGGTTGAAGCAACACTAGTTGAGCCAGTTTGAGAAGTGAGCAGGTTGCTGAGTGAATTGGCTAGAATGCTCGCAGACCTGCTCAGCGAGAGCTACGCGGCGGAGTCTGATGAAGTTTGGGAGCGTGAGCGAACGGCGACATCCGTCAGGGCGTCCGCCTCCACGCGACCGGTTGTTCCCTTCGAGAGACACAAGCAATTCTTCGCTTGGTTGGCGTAGAGCGCACTCACCAATCGATCTGGCACTGGGAACATCAGCTGACTGACAGCGTACTAGACCCATCGACGGCGAAGCCGTCGCAGTCGCGATTGATGAGACCGCTATCAAGATTAACGGTAGCTGGCCTTGGGTATGCGCTGCAATAGACCTAGACTCACGGCTAATCCTTGATGTCGCAGTGTTCGGACGGCGAGGCACCGATCCAGCCGCTGCGTTCCTGCATCGATTGACCGAGAAAGACGATCTTGACGACACAGTGCTTCTCGTCGATAGCTATGGATATCTGACTGCCCATTCCCGATTAGGATTGAGCGGTCAGCTCGACTATGTCGACCGAAACCGTACCGAAAAGTGGTTTCACACCCTCAAGATGCGCGTTGACCGCTTTCATAACTCATGGGTCGACAGTCGATCAAGCGTCAGAGAATTCCTTGAACAGTTTGTACACTACTATAACACACAGCGCCGCATTAATCATTCAATGGACAGACGCCAGTGGAAGTGCTAAACTAGACGGTGACACCTGCTCGTTCCTCAAACTAGCTCAACTAGACAGTACCCGATGTAACGACTTCTACTCTTAATACGCCGAGGCCGATCCAGGACGCACACAAGTTCTCCGAGCCGATTCTCCCGAGTATCGGTAAGGAGAAAGGGGAGCGATAGCCATGTCATCGTCACTATCACAGGAGTACTGGCGCAGTGCATCGTTATTCGTGATTGTCACGCTGTACGGAGCTACGGGGAGAGAGCGGAGAATCACTACTGATGAAAAGCATGAGCCGACCCAGACGTGCCAAAAACTCCACTCCACATCCCTCTCGACCGCAGTACCGCCCCGTTCGCCCATTTCCGGAGGTGTACCGTAATGGAGATGCGTCAGTGGAACGTATACGATTTGTCGGGACAGGAGCCCGTCGCCATCGTCGGTGACGATCAGGACCGGCTCGAAGACGCATTGGACGAATTTGGGAACGCGCGTGAAATTCGAACGAACGGCGGCGTCGTCCTCCAGATGGAGCAGACTGGTAACCCCGAGGTGGAACAGACCGATGGCCCTGTCGGGGGGCGAGTCCGCGAACTCGAGGAGTTCGAACGCGTGCTCGTCGACCGAAACGTCGGTTGTGTCGTCCTCGCGTTTCGGGACGCTGATCGCCATCGGTTTTTCGGAACGCTACGGGCGTGTCGGCGACGTAACATTGAAGCCGTCGTTCATCCTGACCACGCCTCAAAAGTCATCTCTTCGCATACGCATAGAAAGTGGGCCGCTGTTAACTTCGACCCGTTCACGTGGCAACAATGGGCACTGAAACGGGCGTTCGATGTCGTGTTCGCGACAGTCGGGCTGGTCACGCTGGCGCCTCTTATTGCGATCATCATCCTCGGGATTAAGATGGAGAACTCGGGACCCGTGCTATACACGCAGCGACGAACCGGCTTACTCGGAACCACGTTTCAACTGCCCAAATTTCGTACGATGTTTCTCGGCAGTGAGGATGCAAAACCGGAAACTGACGAAGAGAACGACCGAATTACGTCGACCGGCCGCTTGCTTCGGAAATCCCACATGGACGAAATCCCGCAATTGTGGTCGATCTTCCGGGGGGAGATGAGCGCCGTCGGTCCGCGAGCGGCCTGGATCGAGGAGGAACGGCTGCTCGAGCGCGAAGTTGAGGAGTGGCAACAACGGTGGTTCGTGAAACCCGGACTGACGGGACTCGCACAGATTAACGGCGTCGACAGCACGGACGCCGAAGCCAAGTTACACTACGACCTCCAGTACATCGAACGGCAATCGTTCCTCCTCGACGTGTGGCTCGTTAGAATGGAACTCAAAAGCGTGCTATTCGACGCGCTCTCCCTGTTACGGAATCGAGCAGCGTCGAAACACGATGCAGTCGAAACGTCCACGGACGAAGGATCGGAGGAGGGGAGTGCTTGAACGTTGCCCCGGGGCCCGATTCCAATCATATTGCTGAAACGAGTCCACCACCGAGAATAGCGAGCCCACCGAGACCGAAACAGACCGCCCAAAACGGAACTGACTCGACGATCCGCATGAGCGCACCGATTGTCGCGTAGCCGACGACCGCGCTCGCAAACAGCGCGATGACGGCAGCGACGAACGAGATACCCGGTAACCCACCCGCGGCGAACACCGTCAGTATCCCCGCACCGATCCCTGCAGGGATCGAGAGCAAGAACGAGAGTCTGAACGCCGATGGCGCGTCGTGAGACCGAAAAATGAGCCTGCTCGTCGTCACGCCGGAGCGGGAGACGCCGGGGAGAATTGCGAGACCCTGCAGCGCACCCACGATGATGGCGTCACCGAATGTCGGATGCGACTTCGTCGCGAAATCGACGGATTGGGACGTGAGCTGGAGAACTCCCGTCAGGATCAGCAAGACGCCGATGAGAGCGATAAAGAGGCCACCGGAGAGTTCGCTCGCGACGTCTACGGCCGTGAGATACAGCGGTATCCCGACGAGCCCCGTCGCAAAACAGGCGACGACTACGAACGAAGTGACGGCGTTCGGACCGTCGAACGCCGTTCGCGGTCGCCACGTTGGGGTCGCATTGAAGGCCTCAGCGATGTCCTCCCGGTAATAGAGAGCGGAGGAGACGGTCGTCCCGAGTTGTAAGAAGAGCGCGAGCTGGAGGGCGACGTCGGGGCTCATCCCGACTATCGTCAGAAAGAGCGAGAGGTTTCCCTGACTCGAGACGGGAAGCCATTCGACGACCCCCTGTACGATCCCAGCGAGAAGGGCGATAACGAGATTGGAGAGCGACATCGAGAACACTAGACGAGGGTGTTGCGAATAAATCGGTAGGTCAATTTTCAGTTACTCAGGCCGCTCTCCCCCTGGGCTATAAGGCCCATCACGGGGTACTACTTTTAGCATGACAGGCGGCGGGGCCGACGTCTCGATCGTTATCACGACCTATTATCGGAACGACCTCCTCGAAGACGCCATCGAGAGCGCCCTCAAGCAGACCCACGAATCGATAGAAGTCATCGTCGTCGACGGCTCGGGGGATGGACACGCGCGCACCCTCGTCGAACAGTATCCGGCGGTTTCGTACGTCCCGCTCGCGGGACGTTCTGATGCACATGCCGCACGCAACGTCGGTGTAACGCACGCCGACGGCTTGTATATTCAATTTCTCGACGACGACGACCTGCTCCATCCGGAGAAGATAGCCAAACAGCTCCCCATGTTTTCGGAATCCGTCGGCGTCGTCTATTCCGGCTATCGGCCTCACTACCGGGGCTCCTGGCCCCACGAAAAAGGCGAGGTCGTGCTTCCGGAGCCGGGGACCCACGGTTCCGTCCTCGATGAGATGCTACGGATCGACAAAGGGTTTCCCGACGCCTGCTACACCTGTACGATGCTGATCGATCGACAGGTGCTCGATCGAATCATGCCGCTCCGCAACTGTCACGCGGCGGACGATCTGGGAATGAAAATCGAGCTCGCCCTTCGCACGGAGTTCGACTACGTCGACGAACCTCTCGTCGAACGACGGATGGATTCCGACGACTCTCTCGGTGCGTCCTTGCAGAACGTCGAAGGCAGATTTCGGGTGATCAACCAGTACGCTGAGGTGTACGACCAGTATCCACCCGTACTCCGCCGGACGGTGCTCGAGCACACCCACTGGCTTCAGGGTTCACGAGAGCTCGAAGAACGCGTGTGGTCGCCGAAGGCGCCACTCTCCTTTCTCCGGGCAGCGTACTACTCGCCGAACGACCGGCTGAAACTCGGTGGGCTGGCCCTGTTCTCCTTGCTCGGGAGTCCAGGAGTTCGACTCGGGAGGCGTGGTTTCAGGGAGCTGAAGCGGATACGAGGGCACGACCCAGGCGAAGATCCTACCTCCCCGTTGTGACTCGATACCGATCCCATAATCCACCCATCCATGTTACTACGAGACTTCTGCTGACTTGATGGAAATTCTGCTATCCCATGAGAGCGTGAAACAAGTATGGGACCCAAGAGACCGAGCTCTATTCCGTGCCCGAGAGCACGTGCTGACTGGTCTGAGTGCGTAGGAAGCCGAGTCCTGGACGTCACAGCCCGACTGCCGCCATAGTGGTCAGGGGAAGTTATGAAGGTAACATCTGATATGAGAGTATGTCTGGAGATCGCCGCAAAGAGATCGTCCGTCACCTCAGTGAGGACGATCTCGACCGACTTCTTGCGGAATCTACTGATGAGAAACTCACTGAGCGGCTGATCTTCATCAAACGAGTCTACAAGGGAGCAACACTGGAGGACGCTGCCGATGACGTCGGCAGGTCCTCCGCGACAGGAACGCGCTGGGCTCGACGATGGAATAAAGGCGGTCTTGGACTGCTGATGCCGAACTTCGGGGGCGGCAGGCCCCCGAAGCTCGGCGAGGACCAACGAGAACTCCTCTTGGAACTACTTCGTGACGGACAGCCGTGGAAGAAACAGGAAATTCAGCATCTCATCAACGAAGAATTCGACGTAGAATTTCATCCGGTCTACCTGAGTACATTCCTCGAAGATCTCGGTCTTTCCTACGCAATTCCACGGACGAAGCATCCATCACGCCCGGAGAACGCCGAAGAGATTCTCGACGAACGCGTCGCCGACGCGTTCGATGAGGGGACTGATGAGCCGCACAACCAACGCGAGGGAGATGAGGAAGAAGGGTGGGTTGTTGACAAGGAAATCCGTACGGATGGCGGAACTATCCTTGGATTTCTCGACACGTCGCATCTCCAACCGTGGGACAACTCTCAGCGGCTCTACACCGTGGATGACCCATATATCACCCGACCGCTGGTGAAGTTAGACGAACCAGCGGTCGGGTTCTACGCACTCTCCGGTGAGAGTGTCATTCAGTTTCCGGCTAATCAAGAGAAAGAACGGATCTGTGGCTGTTTCGAAGGGATCCGCGAGCAGAATCCGGGCCAGCGGATTCTGCTCGTCTTGGACAACTTCTCGTCGCACGTGTGTGAGTACACGCGTAGGCGAGCCCACCAACTGGGCATTGATCTCGTGTTTCTCCCAGTTGGCTCGCCTGATCTCAACCCAATCGAACAGGTCTGGAAGAGCCTCAAATGGGAAGCATCGCCGTTGATCGTGGAGAGCGCGGCAGAATACCGCGCTCTCCTCACTGAGCTCTTTAAGCAACTTACGACTCAACTGAGTTTCGCAGTCTCGTGGATCGACGAGCACCTTGGTGGATACCTTCAGAAGTTACGCTAGGCACTAAAGCGGCAGTCGGGAAAGCCTGTATAGGTGAATCTCTGTTTCACGCACCGGCGTTCCAAGGTGAGTCCAATGTTCATTAGAATCGATATACACAAGCGGTACTCACAAATCGCAGTATTGAACAAAAACGGTGAGATCGTCGAAGAGGTTCGCGTCGAAAGCGTGAATCTCGATTACTCTGCCCAGCAGTACGCTGGGTCCAAAGCCGCGCTTGAAGCGACCAGCAACTATTACCACATTCATGACACTCTTTCAGAGTGCTCTATTGAAAATGGATGATATCGGCGAGGCTAGGCTGTGCTTGGTAACGAAGAGGGTGTCATACAACTCATCTCATGCCACGAGCTTGGTTCGACCCGGATTTTCATCCTGTTCGTAGTTCGTGATGGCGACGATCACTCGGAGGCACAGTCCAAGATACGCTTGTACCCGCGCATGGACGCGGCCTCGGGCGCGAAGCGTCCTGAGGCCGCAGTCTGAACACGCTTCAAACGTTCGTTCAACCTGCGTTCGACGCTTGTAGGTCTCAGCGACAGTCGAACGCTTGAGCGTCACATCCTCGGTGAATTCGCTGATTCGGTTTTCGACGCGGTATTCGATATCGAGCGGATCAGTGGTGTTTCGTGGATTGTACGGGGCGATCGGCACGACTCCTGTTTCCAGCAGGAAGTCGTGCCAGTCAAGGATGTCGTAGGCACTGTCTCCAAGCGTCCAGATCGGCTGTTTGACGGCGATGCGCGTCACGGGTGACGCGCATCGCCGTCTCCTTCGAGGCCTGTTTCGCCTGCGTAAACTCCGCTGCAATCGGAATCTTTGGCCCTGCCGAAACAATCGTGAGGCCGAAGCCGTAGTAGTACTCTTCAGCCGTTGGATCGTAGTTCCACGAAGCGTCATCGTTCCACGCGAGGGTTTCGAGATCGGTTGAATCGATTCGAAACGTGGAGTCGAGCAGGCCGCGGGTGGCGGCCTGCTCGACGATCGGCTGAACACGTCGTCAACGACGAGTCCAAGATCAGTGAGGAAGCGATCGACTGCGTCTCTTGACGGCAGTCGCTCGAACCCACAGCTGAATCAGACGGCTGTATTCTGGAGTTCTCAGCTCACAGGACGAGGCCCGTAGATTCCCTTGTAGTAGCAGTGAAGAAAGCCTTTGAACAGTTCTGGCGGGTGATGATCTCGTGTTCGCCCCCGACGGGAGGGGGCGAACACGTCATACTCACTGAGAAAGTTGAAGTCGAGGTATTCAAAGAGCGGAAGCGTCTCGACCGCCACGAGATTAAAGAACTCGTCTATCCAAGGTTCATCTTGCAGGGTTTGAGTGCTGCTGGACACGGCTTCTCAACCCTACTCTTTCGTGTGTGACGTATTCTATGACATCGCTGAGAATCCCGCTACCGAGCCATACCACGTGAATCGAGAAAATTGTTCCGGGCCACACGATACGACCTGATCTTGGACGTCACTAATCCCTATCAAGCGGTCGAATCAGACTCTCAGCTGGCCCTCAGGCGGTCACTTATTGAACTGACACACCAGTCGCTCGTCCTGCTTCAAACCCGCCGATGAGAGACGCCAGGGCGTCTCTCAGGCACTCACCTCCGGTGGGTCGTACGTTTCGTCGTTCCTGAGCATGTTGAACAACGCCACTAGCAGCTTGCGTGCAGTTGCGACGATCGCTACCTTGTGCGGTTTGTTACGCTTATTCCGTAGCCGCCAGTAGAACTGCTCAAGTACGGATCCTTCGCGTTGTGAACCGCGGTGTTCGCGCATTGGATCAGAATCCACCGCAAGTAGCCGTTTCCTTCCTTGCTGATTCGGCCCTCTCTCCGCGAGTCACCAGACTCACGGATTACTGGGCCTAATCCCGCGTAACTCACCACTTCAGCTGCACGGTCAAATCTATCTACTTCACCGATCTCACCGTGAATCATGAGCCCGGAATACGCTGCTATTCCGGGCGCGGTCATCAACGTCTCCACCTCTGCTACCTCCGTTACTATCTCTTCGATCCGCCGCTGCATCCGCTTGATCTTCACTGTAAACTCATCGATCGCTTCCAGCCATTGCTCCAACAACAGCTCTGAAGCTGAATCGAGCGTAAGTTCCCGGAGGAACTCACGCCCTTGATCACTCCACAACGATCCATCGTAGATCACGCCGTTTTGATCCAGCAACGAGTTGACCTCGTTTTTGAAATCTGACTGTTTGTCTACAGCTTCTTTGCGACCGCGCGCAAGCGCGCGGTAGCGCCGGTATTCTTCGGGTGGAACGTAACTTTCGGGAACTTTGCCCAACCGAAGAAATCGTGCCAGATTCTTGGCATCCTTGCGGTCATTTTTTTGTTTCTGATCTTCGAGCCAATCCGCCTTGGCCGGATTGTGAGAGCCACATCCAACTGCTCATCGAGCCTGTCGTAGATCGTGAAGTAGTTGCTTCCGGCTTCGATCGCCGCCTGACTTCCTGCGTATTTCTCTGCGATCTCGTCGAGATCCGCGTTAACGACGCGGATCTCTTCAACGACGGCACCTTCATCGTCAAGGACAGCGACCTGTGGCTGCCGTTTGTGGACGTCAATGCCCAGGTAGTGATCAGTGGTTGCGGTCATGGTGCCCTCTGGAGTCCTGAACGCGTGAAGCGGAACGACATCGCTACGGGCTCGCAGCCGCGACCGACCGGTGTCGGCCGGGCTGCGATCCCAATTCTCCTGTACCTTCGCGTCCGAGGTCCGTCACCCTCCCGTACTCGGAGGTGCATGTCATAGATCGACCTTCGGGACTCCATGGCATACTTCACGGTCCAGGTATTTCAGCGGGATTCTCATGGAGTCACCCTCTATTGATGTCTGGACCGATCGTGTCCAGCTGGCGAACGCGAAGAGTGGTCCTGGCGTCCGTGACAGGGTTTTTCCTCCTTGCATCCGGTCACTGCTCAACTCTTCCCTAAGAGTTTTCTGGCTATCGCTCTCGTCGTTGTCTCTACCCCTCGTTCGGTGATCGATCGGTACAGACTCTCTACCAAGGAAACTGGCGGATATGCCCGTACCGTCGCACTCAGGCCGTGTGCCTTCACGGAGTAGTAGAGGCGCTCGGGTGGCGACGTGGGGGGACGGACGACGATTTCGTGATAGCTTTCAATGCCGCCGTGACCGAGGGCGGGGTATGCAACGCGTGCGATCCCTGCGTTACTGTTCACTTTAGCGATGACTGACTGGAGTTCGGATGGAGGTACGTCCTTGTAACGTGGGCGGAGATCCGGGGAATCGATGAGCCGATTGTGGACGATCTTCACCTCTCCACTGAGAAGGTTCTCCAGACCGGGCATGTAGTTGTACTGCGTTCTCAACGGGTAAAACCGCACGTCGTTCCGTGAAAGCGCGACGCGTAGGGATGGCTGATCACTCCAGTGTTCGTCTGGGTCGTACAACTCCTGCCAATCGTCGAGACAGTCGTTCACTGAATCGGTCATCCGGTAGGCGATGACACCAGCGTTGAATTCGGTGAGTGTGCGACCAGCTCCCGAGTACATCTCCGTCGTTTGTGCGTTGTACTGAGAGTCCAGCACGGGGTGCTGGTTCGGATCCGGAACCATCGCTACATCAAACACGTCCAGGATATCGAAAATCTCCGAGAACTCGCTCTCGACGTAGACATCGCTATCGAAGTACACCGTTTTGTCGTACGGCGTCCGGGATAAATTCTCGACTTTGTCTAGCCACCCAAAGTTCGGCTCGGACAGTTCGATGTATTCATCAAACAGTTCTGATTCGGGGGG